>MDTE01132593.1_pt1 | contig 47905 bp, 47 predicted proteins | sample 811231 | NCBI WGS metagenome assembly MDTE01 (sample SAMN05326651, study PRJNA326480) | marine metagenome | isolation source: seawater | place: Indian Ocean: Red Sea | collected 2010 | reverse complement strand
CACCACGTTGATAGGCTGGATGTGGAAGTGCGGTAACGCATGTAGCTGACCAGTACTAATAGCTCAATTGGCTTGATTTATGCACTGAAAAAAATTTTAAACACAGATAAATTGATAATGGAATTAAAAAACGTTCACACATTTGCCATATAAGTTATATTAATTATAAACTATGAAAGTTTTAGTCACAGGAGCAGCTGGTTTCATCGGATCTCATCTTTGCGATGCACTGTTAACCAAAGGATATAAGGTGAATGCTTTAGTTAGATACAACTCTAGGCAAAGTGTAGGCTGGCTTGAAAATATTTCGAAAAAAAATTTAAAAATTATATATGGTGACATAACTGATTTTGACTCAGTATTAGACGCAATAAAAGATTGTGACTATGTCTTTAATTTAGCAGCAAGTATTTCAGTTCCTTACTCATTTAAAAACCCACAGACTTTTATAGACACTAATATTTTAGGAGCTTTAAACGTTTTTAGAGCTTCTTCATTAAACAAAAAAAAAATTAAAAAAATTATACAAATCTCTTCAAGTGAAGTTTATGGAAATAATTTAACTAAAACCAAAAATATTTTAACAGAAGAAACTATTACAATATCTGAATCTCCCTATGCCTCAACAAAAATTGCATCTGATAATTTAGCAATATCAATGCATAAAGCTACAGGACTCCCAATTGTTGTTGCGAGGCCTTTTAATACCTTTGGTCCAAGACAATCCTTAAGGGCTGTGATACCTACGCTTATTACCCAGTTTATATCTTTAAACAGTAGGAATAATTTGATTAAAATTGGGAATATTAAAACAAGTAGAGATTTTGTTTACGTCAAAGACACTGTTGATGGCTTAATTAGTTTGTTAAAAAACACATGTAAACCTGGAGAAATTTACAATATTTGCACTGGCAAATCATTTTCCATTAAAAGTATAATAAATATCTTAATGAATCTTACCCAAAAAAAACCAAAAATCCTTATTTCAAAAAAAAAAATTAGAGCTTCAGAAGTATTTGACCTTAGGGGTTCAAATAAAAAACTACTTAAAAGCAATAAATGGTCTCCAAAGTTTAAGGATAAAAAAGGATTTAAGTCTGCGTTAAAAGAAACTTTAGATTGGTTTAAAAAAGAGGAAAATCTCAAAAAATATACAAATATAAAAAAATATAATATTTAATGAAGAAGTCTAATTTTATCAAAATTGGTAAAAGAAAAATTGGCCCAAACTTTAAACCTCTTATTATATTTGAACTAGGAATTAACCATAATGGAGATTTGAATTTAGCTAAAAAAATTGTCGATGATGCTATCAAAGCTGGTGCTGAAGTTATTAAGCATCAAACACATATACCAGAAGATGAAATGAGCCTTGAGGCAAAAAAAATTGTGCCTATAAATGCAAATAAAAATATTTATGATTTAATAGATGAGTGTTCTTTGAATGAAACTGAAGAACTAACACTAAAAAAATATATTGAAAAAAAAGGAGCAATTTTTTTGAGCACTCCTTTTTCTAGAAAAGCAGTAGATAGATTAGTAAAATTTAAAGTGAAGGCATTTAAAATTGGTAGTGGAGAATGTAATAATTATCCATTAGTTGATTATATAGCATCATTTAAAAAGCCAATTATCATTAGCACTGGAATGAATAATATAAAATCAATTAGCAAAGCAATTAAAATTTTAAGGAAAAGGAAAGTTCAGCATGCAATTTTACATACAACTAATTTATACCCCACATTGCATAGTCAAGTCCGTTTAAATGCGCTTACAGAACTTAAGAATAAATTTCCAAATACAGTGATTGGATTATCCGATCATACAGGGGAGAATTATACCTCTTATGCAGCAGTTGCATTAGGCGCTTCAATTATAGAAAAACACTTTATTGACAAAAGTTCAAGAAAGGGTCCAGATATATCTGCTTCAGTAAACACCGATCAAATGTTAGATTTAGTTAAAGGAGTAGAACTGATTTACAAAGCTATCCCAGGAGGAGTAAAACCTATTATAAAAGAGCGAAAAACAGCAAATTTTGCATTTGCATCTGTTGTTAGTAATTCAAACATTAAAAAAGGCGAGATATTAAATAAAAATAACACATGGGTAAGAAGGCCAGGGAATGGAGATTTTGTGGCAGAAGAATACTATTCTTTATTGGGTAAAAAAGTAAAAAAAGATATAAAAAAGAATACGCAAATAAAAAAAATTCATTTTAAATAAGTAACAAAAAATTAATGAAAAAAAAGATTAATATTGTTTTCTTTTCAGCAAACAGAGCAGAATATAGTTTAATTTCTCCATTTTTAAAAATTTTTTCAAAAAGTAAATACTTTAAAGTTGGTCTTGTTGTGGGTGGCTCTCACTTGGAAAAAAAATTTGGATTTTCACTGAATGAAATCAAAAAAGATAAGATTAAAATTTATTCCAAAATTAAGATACCATTAAAAACAAACAGTTTAGAAAATACAGCAGACTATTTTAATAAAATTCAAAATAAAATTAATTTATTTTTTAAAAAAAAAAAAATTGATATAGTTTTTATTTCATCTGATAGATTTGAAACTTTTGCTTTTGCTATTTCTTCTTATCTCAGAAAAATTCCTATTATTCATTATGAGGGAGGAGATATTACGGAAGGGGGCGCTTTAGATGATAATATCAGACATGCCATTACAAAAATTTCAAATATTCACCTTACGTCTAATGAAGATTCTCTTAAAAGAATATTAAAAATGGGAGAGGAAAAATGGCGTTGCTCAAACGTGGGATATTCCCAACTACTAACAATGCAAAAACAAAAATTTAATTTAGGAAAAATAGAAAAAAAATTTTCGTTAAGTTCAGATAAACCCTTAATACTATTTACATTTCATCCTGTAATTGAAAAAAAAAATTTAAAGAGGAAAGACGTTGACGAAATTTTTAAGGCACTCGAGTATTTGTCAAAACATAATCAAATTATCGTGACTTACCCAAATTTTGATCCTGGATATCAATATATTGTAGATAAAATTATAAATATAAAAAAAAAAAATAAAAATATAAAAGTAATTAATCATTTAGGAAAAGAGAACTATCATTCTTTACTTTATTATATTGGTAAAAATAAAAAAGGTTTTTGTATGGGGAATTCTTCAAGCGGCATTAAAGAAACGGTATTTTACAATTGTCCAACCCTTAATATTGGCGATAGACAAAAATCAAGATTAAAACCTGCTAACGTTTTCAATGTTTCTGCAAATAAAAATAAAATAATTTCTAAAGCAAATTTTAATCCCAAAAATTATAAAATATGTAAAAATCCATACGCGTTAAAAAAAAAATTTTATTCTATACCTCAAGATATTGTTAAAAGATTTAAAAGAGGAGATTTAATTCAAAAAAAATGCATAATTTAAAAAAAAAAAATTCTCCAATTATTTTTAAAGACCAAAAAATTTTTCAAGCTATAAACAAAATTTGTAATTCAAAAATAAAAATCCTTTTTGTGGTTGATAAAAAAAATAAACTTTTAGGATCAATATCTTCTGGAGATATTAGAAGATCAATAAGGAAAAAGGTTGACTTAAATCAAACTGTTCAAAATATTATGTTTAAAAGACCCAAGTATTTATTTAAAAAAAAAAAATTGAAATTTCAAATGAATATTTAATTTGTGTACCAATTGTAAATAGAAAAAAAGAAATAATCGATTTTCAATACAGTAGAGTCGTTAAACAAAAAAAAAATAATTCTATTTTTCTATTAGCAGGAGGGAAGGGAACTAGATTGTTACCGTTAACGAAAAAAACTCCCAAACCTCTTTTAAAAATCAAAGGAGTTCCAATTATTGAAAAAATTATTTTAAATTTTAAAAATCAGGGTTTCAAAAATTTTATTATTTCAGTTAATTATTTAGGGAATAAAATAAAAAGATATCTTGGTAAAGGAAACAAGTTGAATGTTAACATTACTTACGTCCATGAAAAAAAAATATTAGGAACTGCTGGTTCTTTATCTTTAATCGATCTAAAGAAAACCAAGTTTCCAATTATAGTTTCTAATTCAGATTTAATATCAGAAATTGATTATAAAAATTTACTTAATTATCATCATGATAAAAAATCAGATTTGACAATTTGTGCTAAAAATAAAATTTTTGAAATGCCTTATGGAGAAATTCTTCAATACCATGATCAAGTAAAAAAGATTAATGAAAAACCATCAATATATCATTTAGTTAATGCAGGTGTTTACGTTATGAATAAGTCACTACTAAAAAAAATTATTAAAAATAAAAAATTAATGATGAATGAATTTATTACAAATCAATTGAATAAAAAAAAAAGAGTATTCAGTTATCCAATATATGAAAACTGGATTGATATAGGAAATAAAGGAGATTTTTATAATTACAGGTAATTAATATAAAATTTATTATGCATTCCAAAAGTTATCATAATTGTATATTAATCTTTAATTAAAATTATTATATGAAAAAAATTTGTTTAATAGGGGGTTCGGGTGTTCTAGGAAAATATTTTGTTAAACAGTTGTCAAAAAAAAACGAACTGCATGTTGCAGATATAGGACTCAAGAATTCCAAAAAATCCAAAAAATTATTTACTTATTATCTTGATATTGAAAATGAAAAAAAAGTAGAGAGTTTTTTTGAAAAAAATAAAAAAAAACCTTTTGAAGTTTTAATAAACAATTCTGCATTTACAACTGAGATGGCAATTAAAAAAAAAATAAAAAAAGATATATTTTCATCAGATGTTTTCGACAAGACAATTAAAGTAAATTTAAAAGGGGTTTTTCTGAGCTGCAAAAACTTCATTAAATATCATCATAGAAAAAATATTGATCAAAGGGTAATAAATATTAGTACAATGTACGCCCTTCATGGACCTCATCACTCCATCTACAATAATGAAAATTTCTTTTCATCTATATCGTATTCAGCAAGTAAAGCAGGAATAGTTGGCATGACTAAATGGTTAGCAACAAAATATGCTATCGAAAACACGAATTTTAATACTATTTCACCAGCCGGTGTTTTTAATCATCAAAATAAGAAGTTTATAAAAAAATACTCAGAACTTGTTCCAAAAAAGAAAATGGCGACACAAAGACAAATTTACTCAGCTATAGATTTTTTAATTTCTAAGGATGCAGATTATGTTGTTGGGCAAGATATTTTTATAGATGGTGGTTTTTCGGCTTGGTAGATTTTAAATTTGATTAATATACACAATGCAAAATAAATATTTTATTGATAATACGTTAGCATTAGTATGTGCTCGAGGCGGAAGCAAAGGTCTCAAAGGTAAAAACTATATACAGTTGGAAAAAAAACCTTTAATTTTTTTTGCGATTGATAAGATAATCAAAAATAAGTTCAAATATAATTGTCTATCTTCTGATAGCAAAAAAATCATCAAAATTTCTAATAAATATGGATTAAAAAGCTTTTTTGTAAGGCCAAAAAATTTATCATCATCTAATGTGTCAAAGTTTAAAGTTTGGAAACATGCTCTTAAAAAAGCAGAAATCTATTACAATAAAAAATTTGAATTTCTCCTTGATGTTGAGGTTACCAATCCTTTAACAAGTCCTAGAGATCTAAGTAAATTTTTAAAAAAATTTTATATGATTAAGAAAGCTTATGATGGAATGTTATGTGTCAGAGACTCATGGAAAAACCCATATTTTAATATATTTGTACGCAAGAATAATAAGTTCTATACCTCGATAGATAGCAAAAAAAAGATTGTATCTCGACAAAAGGCTCCTAAAACTTATGACCATGTATCCGCGATGTATATTTTTAAAACAAATTATATTAAAAAATCCAATTATTTGCTCGATGGAAAAATTGCACCATATAAACTACCCCTAGCCAAATCTATAGAGATAGACAGCAAGGATGATTATAATTTAGTTAAAAAAATTATAAAAAATAAACATTAAAAAATTAGTAGATAAATTAAATATAATAATTTATAAAAATTAATTCTTAAATAATAGATTGAAAACTTGATACTTAAACTTGAAATGTAAATATATGATTAAAAAAAGAATATATACAATACTAGAAGTTAAAGAAAGAGAACTGATCGGTAAAATTTTATTTGCCATCAAAATGTCCAACCTAGGGTACTCTGTGGTTATAGGAAAAAAAAGTTCCTTATACGCTTACCAAAAATACTTAAAATCAGGAATATATTATTTTAAAGGAATGGGAAAAAAAAATATTAGACCCATGAAGAATTTAATTAATAATGGGCACAAAATTGTTGGTTTTGATGAAGAGGGAATGGTAGCCCATGAAGTTTCTCTTATCCCTAATAGAATAAATAAAGATTGCATGAAAATGGTTGATTTTTTTTTTACAGTAGGTGGAGTGCAACAAAAAAATACTCTTAAGGTATATCCACAATTTAAAAATAAAATTTTTCAAATCGGAAATCCAAGATTTGACATAATGAAAAAAAATAATAACAATTTTTATTTAGAGGAGATCAATGAAATTAAAAAGAAATACGGTAAATTTGTTTTAATTGCAACTCAGCTTACATTATTAAATAATCATTTAATAAAAGATATATTAAAATTTTTTGAAAAAAAGAAAAATACCCAGGACAGTGTTCATTTTTTTAAAACAATTTATGAATTTGAAAGCTCTGTTGAAAAAAAATGGAAAAAATTTTTAAACTATTTTCCAAAAAAATATCCAGACATAAAGATATTGATTAAACCTCATCCAGTTGAGAATAGAAAATATTGGGTTAACTTAATTAAAAAAATTGGATGTAAAAATTTAATTTTAGCTAGTGACAAATATCCAACTAATTCATACTTAATAGCTTCGGAACTAAATGTTGGTAGTAATTGTCATACATCTTTAGAATCTTATCTTGCGGGCAAACCATCAATAAATCTTAGGGCCAAAAATAAGGATAGTATTTATGTAAGCAAATTAATTAGAGCAGTTTCCAGTAAGGATATTCTTCGAATTGAACAATTGGATAGAATAATTAGAGATTGGTTTCATAAAAAAATCAAGTTCACAAAAAAAATTCCAAAAAAAGATGAATTGATGTTAAATAATAATGTAAAAAACATTCACAAAGAGTCTTATTATTTTTTTGAAAAAAAAATAAAATCAATAAAAATTTTACCAAAAAACAAAAAGGATAAATATACGAATTTTATATCATTTATGTATTTTAGATATCTAAGAAAATTAAAAAATTTTTATTATAGTTTTAATTTAAGGAAAGAGGAATATGATTTCTATAAAAAGAAATTTTCTGGCCTAACTTTAAATGAAGTAAATCAGAATGTTGAAAAATTTTCTAATGCTTTAAATTACAATTTTAAAAATTTTTCTGTAAAGGAATTATATCCAGGATGTTTTAGTATAGAGAAGAAATCTTAAATAAAGATTGAATATAGTTATAATTCAATATAATAAATTTAAATATGAAAAGTAAGAGTACTAAAATTTTATTGGAGATTTACAAAGAATTTCTTAACTACTTTTGGCTTAGACCAGAAAGTGCAATTGTTCAGAGCTTCAGAGCGATTGAACTGAGAAAAACAGTATATCAAAGGATAAGTAAAAAAAATAAATTCTTAGATGTTTCATGTGGAGATGGAGTTTTTACCTTTATTGCTTTAGGTGGTAAGTTAGGCACATCATTTGACTCATATAAATCAATAAAAAATAAACAAAGATCAGCTAAATTTGATGCTTACGATCACATTGATAAAAATTTCAAAATAAAAATTTTAAAAAAACCATCATACAAAATTGATACAGGAACTGATTGGAAATTAAATTTGTTAAAAAAATCTAAACATTTAAAGTTATTTAAAAAGTTAGTTTTACACAATAATGAAAAAAGATTTCCACTTAATGATAACCATTTTGATTTTGTATACTCAAATTCTGCTTACTGGGTTAAAAATATCAAACAACACCTGATAGATATGAAGCGTGTTGCAAAAAAAAATGGCTATTTATACCTGCACGTTAAATTTAAAGATACTTACTTAGCTACGTTAATAAAAAATCAGACAAAAATAAGTTTTGGACCAAAATTTGAAAAAATTATCGATGGAGGTAGATACGAGACTTGGAAAGGTCTAAAAACTAAAAAAGAGTTTGATAAAATTTTAGATGGCATAAGTGGATTAAAAGTTATTTCTTATAAGCCATTATATGGCGATATTATCATGTTAATTTGGGATATCGGTTTCAGACCGTTATTTAAACCTTTGTTCGAAATGTCTAAAAGTTTAAATAAAACTAAATATATAAAAGTTAAAACTGAGTGGATAAAAATACTCTACGATATGTCTGAAAATTTTATTTCTAATTATAAGCCCAAAAAAAAGGGTGCAATGGAATATACTATTTTATTAAAAAAAGTTTATTAATAATAACAATTTCAATTTTAGTTAATAAAATTAAAATTCAATTCTTTACAAGATATTCAAAAAAGTAATAATCTATGTTATTAAATAATAATTGTTAGTGTTATTTTTTTCTAAAATTTAAAACATGGATTTTTATGAAATCAATTATGTACCATTATATAAGAAATGAAGATAAGTTATTTCCATATTACAATATTTTAAAAAAAAAAGATTACGTTGATCAAATAAGAAAATTTTCAAAAACTGGGTTAATAAACTCTTATAAAGAATTATTTAAAAGTTCTGATAAATTTTTACCAACATTTGATGACGGATTTAAAGACCATATTTTTTCTGCTGAAATATTGAAAAAATATAATGGTATTGGAATTTTTTTTATCCCAACCTCCCCTTTAAAAAATAATGTTATTCTAGATGTCCACAAAACCCATTTAATTTTAGGTAAAATAAAAAGTGTTGAAGCGCTAAATGAGCTTGAAAAATATTTGATAAAAAAAAAAATGACAAATTTTTTTAAAAAAAATGACATTTTAAAATACAAATCAGTCTATAAAGATCATAATGATGAAAAATACAAAAAAAGATTTAAAAAAATAATGAATTACTATGGGGATCCTAAAATAAAAAGTAAAATTTTTGACCATTTATTAAAAAAATTTGAAATTAACGTAAAACCTAAAGATTACTATCTAAATAAAAAAGAAATTAAATATTTAGTCTCTTTAGGCATGATAATAGGATCTCATAGCGAGAGTCATACTTTACTATCAAAATTGTCTTACAAAAAACAATTTAGTGAACTAAAAAATAGTAAAGTTTTTTTAGAAAAAATAATTAATAAAAAAGTAGATACTTTTTGTTATCCTTATGGAAAAAAATTATCTTACAATTATCATACTTTGAAAATTCTCAAACAATTAAAATACAAACTTGCCTACAGCATTGAACATAGAGATATATCTTTTAAAGATATTCAAAAAAAACCATATGAATTACCAAGGTATGATTGTAACTCATTTTAACTTCTAATATGCGAATAACATTATTTACATCGAATAATAATAGACATAATTATTTGATCAACCTTTTATCAAAATACTGTGATGAGCTCTTCGTTATACAAGAATGTAAAAATTTGGTCAAAAATACAATTAATGAAAAAAAACAAGTATCAGATATTCTAGAAATTTATTTTAGAAAGGTAAATGAAGCACAAAACAAGATTTTTAAACAAGATGTAATTAACAAAAACCTTAAGAATGTTAAAATACTCTCTATACTGCATGGAGAACTTAGTAAACTTTCATTATCGAAGCTTAAAAATTTTTTAAATAGTGATATCTACATTGTTTATGGAAGTAGTTATATAAAAGGAGAATTAATTAAATTATTGGTTAAAAAAAAAGCAATTAACATTCATGCTGGCGTCTCCCCTTATTATAGAGGTGCGGGTTGTAATTTTTGGGCTTTATATGATGGAAACCCACATTTAGTTGGTGCAACAATTCATTTGTTATCCAAAGGATTAGATAGTGGCCCAGTTCTTTATCATGCTATGTCTAACTTAAAAACCAATCCTTTTGAATATACTATGTCAACATTAAAATCAGCATTTCACTCTATTGGAAATAAAATTAAAGATGGTTATATTTTAAAGATCAAACCTGTCTTTCAAAATAAAAATAAAGAAATCAGATTTTCAAAAATAAATGATTTTAATGAAAATATAGTTACAGAATATTTTAAAAAAGATATTAATTTGAACAGTAAAAATTTTGATAATACGTTATTAATTGATCCCTTCTTTCTAGAAAAATAAATTAAAAATTTAGTTATTAAAATGATTTCGTTTAAACTTGGTCCTCTAATAATTCACAAATACAGTGCAAAATACTCATATGGGCTTCTTGTATGAAGCTTGTTTTATTTGATTTAATATTTATGTTTATATCTGAATTATCCTTTACATAACCGCCTGTTCTTCCTGTAAGGGAAATAACATATAAATTATTTTTTTTTGCAAATTGAACAGCTTTTAGTAAATTTCTAGATTGTTTTCTTTTTTTATTACCCCCACTTGTTGTTAAACAAATTAAAATATCATCTTTATTTGAATAGGCTTTTAAACATCTTTCTAAATACCCGTCATAACCAAAATCATTGGACCACGCAGTCATTGCAATATAATTTTGATTTAAGCTAAATACTTTAAAGGGCTTCCTTTTTTTATTGTTAAATGTACAAACTAGTTCTCCTACAAAATGGTCTGCATCTGCTGCCGAACCACCGTTTCCAACTACAAAAATTTTTTGATTTGATTTATTTGTTTCAATTATTTTATTTTTAATCTTAATAATTTTTTTTTCTTCTAATCTTAACTTTTTAATTATTGTTGATGCATCATTAAAATATTTATGTATTTTCTTCATAAGAACTTTTTAACAAATTTAATATTTTTCTTCATTATACTAACATCATCCCTATACCTTGCGGTTTGAAAAATATAGTTTCCATTATAATTAATTTTTTTACAGAAACTAAATAATTCTTTAAAATTTACAACTCCTTTACCCAAATCTACAGATATATTTTTTAAATTTTTATCTTTTAAGTGAATATTATCAACTCTATCAAAATAAACTTTTTCTTCTTCAAATACAATTTTATTCCCTGCACTATTGCCTGAATCGTAATTTATTCCAAATGTTTTTTTTGGAAACTTTTTAATAAAAGCCAAAAGTTTACTTGGCTCAAAATCAGATTCGAATATAATTTTCATATTATTATCTTTAAGTTTTTTACAAAGTTTGAGCGTGGTATTAATAAAATTTTTTTCATATTTTTTTGATTTAAGACTTCCATTATCTACGAGAGGTAAAATTAAAAACTTTATCTTTAATTTATTTGCATTGGTAATTAAATCTTTTAACATTTGAAGAGTTTTAATATTCTTTTTTAAAAAGTATGGTGATTGCATAAAAAAATCACAAGTGACACTTTTAATTTGAATTTTATATTTATTTTTAAGGAATTTAATTAATTTTCTTCCACTATGATTATTAATTGGATTATCATAAAATTTTTTATGATCCAATGTCCACTCCATTAAATTTAAACCAATTCTGTTTCCAATTGAAAATTCACTTTTCCATTTTTTCCAAGGAAAGGACTGTATTTTACCTCTTTCTTGTGAAACTAATCTTCCCTGCATAAAACCAAAATTTTTCATTTTACGTTTGTCTTGAGAGATGCAGCTTGAAAATCAGCTACTCTTGTAAAGACCTTTTTTAATAAGTTACCTCTGATATATTTTTTTAAATTTTGATTTTTATTCTTGATGTCAATTATTTTTTTAAAAGTTTTTTCGTATGCAGCAAGGGAAAGTTCAATATCTTTTTTATTGAAAGTATATGTAATACAATGATAGCCACTCCACAATATTCCATTTTTTAAAAGCTCTTGTTGTATAAATGTTTTTGTTACCAATGGAATTTTAAATACTTGGTTCGATTTTATTGTAAAAACAGTTCTTGATGGATGTCCATCACAACTAAAAAAGTCTTCCAAATGATAAATTTTTATCAATCTATTCAGCTTATCTTTAAAAATTTTTCCATTTTTAAAAATTCTATTGAGAGCCTTTTTTTTTATTAATTTGTTAATACAAGCCTTAGCAGCTGCCAATCCAAGACACTCTCCTCCATATGTAAAAGAAAAAAAGACATTATTAAATAATTTCATATATTTTTTTTTCCCTACAACCGCAGACAAAGGTACTCCATTAGAAATAGCTTTGGCAAAACATGAAATATCAGGGGTAACGCCATATAACTTCTGGGCACCACCTAAAGAATATCTGAATCCAGTAACAACTTCATCAAAAATTAGTAAACTCTTATTTTTTATACAAATTTTTTTAACTTCTTTTAAAAAATTAATTTTGCAATATTTTTTACAATCTAAATTGCATTCTTTTTTAAGCATACATTTAGGACTTGAAACTGTTACAGGTTCCATTATTACACAAGCAATTTTATTTTTATATTTCTTAAAAATTTTTTTTAAACTTTTTAAATCGTTAAAATTAAAAGGATGAGCAAGTCTCTCATTAAATTTCGGAATGCCCAGGTTTTTATCAGTTGTTGATATAAACCAATCATGCCATCCATGATATCCACAAAAAGCAACATGTTCTCTTTTCGTATAAGCTCTTGCTATTTTCACTGCAGCGGTGTTTGCGTCTGCACCATTTTTTCCAAATCGTACTTGCTCAGAAGATGGCACAAGTCGATTTAAAAGTTGCGCCACATCTATTTCTAATTTATTAGCAAGACTAAATGTTGAACCAAGTTTAAGCTGGTTGTTCACTGCTTTATTAACATCTGGATCTGCGTATCCTAAGATAAGAGGCTGTGCACCCATTACAAAATCTAAAAACTTATTATTATCAACATCATATATTTTATTACCTTTACCCTTATAAGCATGTGAGGGTGAAAATTTCTCAGAAAATGAGTGTGTACCTTTACTGAAAGTTTGACCACCAGTTGGAATAATTTTTTTTGCAATATTTAAAAGTTTTTTCGAATTTTTGATTTTAATTTTTTCTACCAAGCTGTTCTACCTCCATCGACAACAAGGCTATGACCTGTTACATATGACGAGTCATCTGAAATTAAAAAGAACATTGCTTTGTTGAGTTCATTAATTTTAGCCATTCTATTCATTGGTATCAATTTACTTAATTTTTTTACAAATCTTTTATCATGGTCTTTATAAATACCTCCTGGACAAAGAGCATTACATCTAATGTTATATTTAGCGAGATAAGTAGAAAGATATTTTGTAAAACCTATAATTCCATGTTTTGCGATTGAATAACTAATAGGCTTCACAAATTCATTATAAATATTTTGGTTAGGCGAAATAAAACTTAAATCTGAACCTATGTTAAGTATGTTTCCCTTTTTTTGTTTAATCATTATACTAGACACATGCTTAGAAATAATAACAGATGACAAAACACCTATTTCAATATCTTTTTTAACTTTCTTAATATCCAAATTTTCAAAAGAAAAATTATTTTTAAGATTTGGACTATAATCTTTTGCGATACAATTTATTAAAACATCGATTGTTTTGAAATTTTTTTTAATTAAATTGATTACTTTTTTTACTTTTTTTTCATTCAGCACATCACACTTATATTGAAATAAATTTTTCTCTTTATTGTTATCTTTTTTTAGGTCTATAACATGAATATTGTAAATTTTCTTTTTAACTAAAAAACTTACAAATTGTTTTCCTAAGAAACCGTTTCCACCTGCGACTATTATATTCTTCATATTAGTCTATCTCATTTATTTGGTCATTTATAATAATTGGTCTTGTATTTGAGTTTAAGAGTTCGTCGTTCAATTTTCTTAGTTCCTTAGATTTAAAAGTACAAACAATATGATTATGCATAAAAGCCGCTGGTAAATCTTGTCTCCTAAAAACATTATTTTTACAATACTGATATATCTTATTTTTTTTTCTAAACCAGCTTAAAAAGGGATGAGTTTTTACTTTTGTAAAACCACATACACTTCTAATGTTTTTACGTTCAATCATTTTTTTTGCTCTTTCAAAAAGTTTTTTTGATTTTGGCAATAAAGGAATATAGATAAGCCAAATAATTGCGTCAGAATTAAGATTTTTTTTTTTTAATGTATCTTCCATCACTTTTTTAATAGAAACTTTATGGCCTGACAATTTTTTGTTTCTTTTCAAAAATTTATAACCATTCTTTATTGAATGCTTTTTAAACCAGCCATCATCTGATGTGATGTAAATTTCATCAAACCATTTAATTTTTTTTAAAAATTTTTGAGTGTAGGAAAAAAATTTCCTATTTTTCCTTGGATAACCAACACTATTTTTTCTTGCAGGAATAATTGCAATATGTCTATATTTTTTTTTCATAAATTGAGTTTACTTTATTTGCATAATAAATTTTTTGTAAAAATCGTAATCAGGTAGGTCATTTAATATCACAAATTTAGAGTTAGTTCCTTTAAATTTAGATTTAAATCGCTCAATACTTTTTTCTTTTTCTGTAATTCCTTTTTTACTATAAAGAGTGTTTGGTCCTACAAAAAAATATTTACATCTGTTTTTTTTTGCTTGCTTGATTGCCATCCACAAAGACTTATGATGCATATTTCTTATTGACTTATAATAGTCCCTCTCCCCAACACTAGATAAGTAATTGCATGTAAATTTGTCATGACAAAAAAAACTATACGATATAATTTTATTTTCATAATTTATTCTGGTCAAAAATCCCTGATCTTTTAATAACATCTTCTCATTTTGTCTCCAGGAGTCGTCTGATCTAGTTTGCCTACCAGATATCTTAATATGAAACTTCATCATATCGAAAATTTCGTTAGGCCTATAATTACTTTTATCAACTATTTCATAAGTTGTACCATCATAATTTTTGTTTATCTCATTTCTTAAATTAGAGGAAAAGTAACTTTTAATTGTTTCAAGACTTTGAGACAAATCTATATAAATTTCACTTATTACGCTCTCAATCAAAGGTGACTCATTATTAATAATTTCTTTTTCGTCTTTTACTTGAAACTTGAAAAGTTTTTTTCCATTAAGTTTTTTAATTTGATTTCTAGTATTCTCATAATTTTCAAATGAAATTAGCCCCTCAGAAAAAATTTCTATTGGGTCGCCATAAAAAGAATATTCATCTGTTTTAATATTTTTTGTTAAGGGGATAATAATTTTTTTATTCCTCATAATTAAAGATTCATTTACAAAAAGGGTTTTGTGGAATAATTGTTGGTACTCCCTTATTAAACTATCAAGTTTATATCTAAAATGTTTTTTTTGAGAAATATTTTTATCATTTATTATTCTCTCTATTTCAATTTTTTCAAAGATCATTCAGGAATAAACGGTTCGATTAAAAGTAACAGCATGCTAGCTTATATTTTTTTATTTCTTGTATATTTTTTGTAAATTTTCTAATAATTTTTAATTGATTAAAATTTGAATAAGCAATTACTGAATTATTTTTAATTAAGCGTTCATAATTATTCTTAAGAAATTTCTCCATTACAATTTCATCAAATGGATTATACATGAATATGAAATAACTTTTGTTCTCAAGAATAAAATCAGCTGCATCTGCCTCAAATAAATTAATCGAATGAGATCCTAAAGAATGACTAATATTTTTTTTTGCTATAGATATATAATCTGAAATTAAGTCAAAACCTGAGTAACTTTTAAAATTAAGATTTTTATAGGCATAAATTAATGGAATTCCAATTCCACATCCAACATCAACAAAATGATAATTTTCCAAATTAATATTCCTTTTAATTAAATCGTGTAATCTTTTTAAATTTAATAACCAAACAGTATATAAAGCAGTTGAATGATTAATCGATTTTATATGAGAATATTTTTCGTTCTTAATTTCTGATTTATCTATCAAAATATTATTTTTTTTTTTGAATAAATAATTATAAAAATTATTAAAAAAAATTGTAAACAAATTGTTATTTTTTTTCATATAGAATACAGAAATGTAAAAATTACAAGTATTACTTAATTTATTTTAAATTGAAAACAATTTAGAAAAATAATTTGAATTTAATTAAAAACACTGTAAAAGCGAAAATAATTATAAAAAAACCTAATTAATTAACTACTTTAAGAGTGAAAAATAAATTAAAAAATAAGAGAATTGCGCTAATCGGCACTTCACCAATAATGCTGATAATTGCTAATCATTTAGTAAAGTTGAATAACAAAATTACAATATATAGCTTCAATAAAAAAGTTGGTGGTGCTTGGTCTTATTATAAATATAAAAATCATTATATAAGCACACAAACGAACGTGATAGTTCCAGACAATAAATTTGAGGAAAGGAACATGCCTTTGATCAATGAATACCTAACAAAAGAATTTAATGTTACAATAACAAGAAATTATGATAAATTTATGCCAAAAGGCTATCTAGCAAAAAAAAATTATAATTATAATTTAAATCCATTATATGAAAAAGTATTGAATAACAAAAATGTAAAATTGATTAAAAAATTTATAAAACAAATATCTATAAAAAATAAAAAAGTAAAAATTAACAATTCAATATTCGATGAAATTTTCATCACAACTTTTTCAGGTATTGAAAAGCTTGTAAATGGAAAATCAATATTTCAAGTAAAACCGAAAATTATTTTAAGTGAACATGTAATGGTAATTGCAAAAAAAATTAATAGAAAATATTTACATTATTCAGAAAACTTTGATAAAAATTTTGATAGAGCCCAAATAAGAAAAATTGATAACTATCAATCCTTCACTGCCAGAGTAAGAAAAGAGCAAAAAGGAAAAGATATTTTGCGTCTTTTTTTAAATTCAAAATTAGTTAAAAAAAAATCAGAAATAATTAAAATTGTAAAAACAAAATATAAACATTATTATAGAGATTATGAGCAAAGGGATATTTTACGAAAAAAAACTAAAGGTATCCCAGTAAATTATGTTAATACACCAGTTTTTACTGAGTCTTTTTTTGATTTAAATAAAAAATTGAATATATTAAATAAAAAATATATCTAATGTTATCTAGATCAAGCAAAAAATATTTTAGTATTTTTAATCAAATTAAATATTTTATAAGTAAACTAAATATAAATGAACGGAAATACTTTGATTTAATCTTAAGGGGCATTATTCCAAGACCACAATATGCATTTGGTATTTTTTTTGCCTCTAGCATTGCTTCACAACTAGGATATAAAAAGATTTCTGTATGTGAATTTGGCTGTTGGGAAGGTGAAGGTTTGCTTGATCTGGAACATTATTCAGCCGAAATAGAAAAATTATTTAATATAGAGATAGAAATATATGGTTTCGAAGGAGGTGACGGAATGCCTCCACCGATAGATTATAGAGATAGAGCTTATCAATACTCTGAAGGAGAGATGAAAACTTCAAAAAAATCTAGCTTGGATAGTCTTAAGAGGAGTAAATTAATTTATGGAAATTTTAAAGAGACAGTTCCAGACTTCATAAAAAATAAAAAATTTTCGCCAATTGGCGCTTTATTTATTGATGCGGATTATTTTTCTTCAACTAAAGATTCTTTTAAAATACTTGATCATGATAATAAATTACCTAAAGTATTTTTGTATTTTGATGATTTAAATTTTTCATCAAATTTTACTGGAGAATTAGGAGCTATAAATGATTTTAATCAAAAAAATAAATCTAAAATGGAAACAGTACCAGAGCTATCTGAAACAATGTCTTTGTATTGGAAAAAATGGAATTTCTTAGCAAAGAGATTTTACCTACTTCATAATTTTAGTCATCCAAAATACAATGAGCGATATATTAATCCATTTTACAATAATTTAGATAAAAATTATCAAAAATAGAAATTATTTTCTATAAATCTCAAATATTTTTTCATTAATTTTTTTGCAGTATATTTTTAAATTTGAATTATCAATTTTTTTAAAAAAATTGTTAATCTCACTTATTTGCAAAGATTTAATTTTATTTTTTTTGTAATCTTTGGTAAAAATATACTTGGATTTAATTATAGAATATCTAAATAAAAATAAATAAAAAATTCTGAAATTATTATATAGAAATCCTTTTAAAATACTTAGTAAACTAAAAATAAAATATTTTATATAACTCCTTTTTTTTTCACTAATTTTATTATACTTTATTTCTGATTTAACTTTTCGAAACTTCTGTATTATCTTCTTTGCGATAATTTCAGAGGAGTCTAAACCTTTTTCATCAAAATGAATTATTTTAGAATTAAATATATTATTTTTAATTTTTTTTTTATTAATTTGTTTACTTAATTTTTCGATAAGTTTATTCTCATCCTGATAAAATTCACCATACTCTGTAAGTTTTTTTTCATACATCATTTTTAGATTTGGCCTAAAACAAAATATTTTCTTTTTCAACAAAAGAGCCTCATAAACAGTCGCGCAATGTGAATGAACATATAGATTAGATTTGATTATCCATGGAGATGAAGTAAACTTGTAAATTATTTTAAGGTTTTTTGGAATTTTTCCAAATCTATTTTTCACTTTATTAATATCCTGTCTTGGATGAGGTCTAAATATAATAGTATGATTTTTAAATTTTTCCGCAATTTTTTTTGATAAATTAATCAATCCCACGTAATTATCAAAATCATAATTAAAATTTTTGAAAAACTGCTCTACACCTTTTTTATCTTTAATCGTATCTCTTATATAAATCTTGTAAAGATCCTCATCAATAACTGTATCATAAAAAAAACTTGAACTTATTAAGATTATATTTTTGAAATTTCTATCAATAAATTTTATTTCTTTAGAAAAAAATTTACGATTTTTTTTTTTTAAATAATCAAATTTTGGGTGTCCTGAAATTACAATTTTTTGTTTATTATTTTTTAAAAGATTTTTATTAAAAAAAAATTTTTCATTGCTCCCCCATATAAAAAAATATTTAAAATTTTTTTTGTTTATTATTTTTGAATTGATACGATTTTTCTTGAAAGCTATTGGCCAATGATAAAAAGGCCCTTCCTCATCTAAATTTATTATAAAATTTTCTTTTAATAGTTTTTTTTGTAAGATTTGTTTATGGGAGGAGAGGCTTTTTTCAAAATAAACTATATTTTTTTTATTTATTTTTTCATCTAAAAGAATATTTGATTTAGTCAAAACGATTTTTATTTTTTTTTCACGTTTTAATAAGTGATAACAAATAAGTAATTTTGAATGTAATTCCCTATCTTTAACTTCAATAGGAATATTAATAATCATGATGAATTTTTAATGTGAGCTCTTAGTTTTCTAGCAACAGGTAGTTCAGACTCTAAAATTTGTTTATCAGAACTTCCTTTCATTGCTTGTTCAATAATTCTTACACCATCTATGAGATCTTTAAAAGTATCAGGCGTTATCGATGCTGCTTGATCACTTCCATACATTGTTCTATCTAAAGTCAAATGTCTTTCAAGGGATGAAGCTCCAAAACATACAGAAGCAATTGATATCAATTTCCCTCCCTTTTCATGGCCTGAATATCCCACATCACAATCATATTTATTTTTCAGTATATTTATCATATTTAAGTTTGCATCTTTATTTTCAAATGGATAATTAGAAATACAATGCATCAATTCAAAATCACATTTATTTTTTCTAAAAATTTTTACAGCATTGTCAATCATTCTAAAACTACTCATACCAGTGCTTATAAAAGTATATTTTTTTCTTTTTGCAACTTCCTCTAAAAAATTTTCATCAATAATCATGGCTGATGCAATTTTATTGTATTTGAGATTAAATTGATCTAAAAATTTGAGACTTTCTAAATCCCAAGCAGATGCAAACCATTCAAGGTTCAGTTTTTTACAATAATCATTAATTTCACTATATTCTTTTTGACCGAATTCAAGACCTTCTTTTTGTTCTTTCTCAGTTGTGCCCCAAGGACTTACTCGATTTTTTTTTAATTGTTCATCAGAATAAACTAGATTAATAGTCCTCTTTTGAAATTTAACAGCATCGGCGCCACACTCTTTAGATTTTAAAATCATTTCTTTTGCTATATCTAAGCTGCCATTATGATTAATTCCTATCTCAGATATTATAAAAGTTTTAGTCATTTTATTAGGCTGTTTTATATAATTAATAGATATAATCAATAAATTTAAGATGCGCAAAGCATTATGACTAGCTTGTAATATGTTAAATTTTGAATTAATAAAAGTTATCTTATGAAAATTAAATTTCCCCCCAAAAAAAATAAAAAATTTATTGAAAATTTTTTTATAAAAAAAGGCCTAAAAGTATTAGTGGATTTAAGTAAAAAGAAACATGAGATAAAAAGACTTAATTTACTAAATCTCAAACCATCTTTAAAACCAACACCTCCAGAGTTAGGTGATTTATATAATTTATATCAGTATGTATTTTTAAACAAAAGAATAACAATTTGCGAGTTTGGTTCAGGGTGGTCTAGTTTAATCTTTAGTTTAGCTTTATGGGATTTAAAAAAAAAATATCAAAAAGATGTAAAAAATTTAAGAGGCAGTAATCCTTTTGAATTATTTGTTATAGATGATGTAAAAAGATACCTCGACATTTCTAAAAAAAGAATAGAAAAATTTAATAAAATTTTAAAAATAAAAAAACCTATTAAAGTAAACTTTTCACGAAGTGATGTCGAAATGACGCTTTTTAATGACCGTATATGTAATCATTTCAAAAATTTACCTCTTTGCAATCCAGATTTCATTTATTTGGACGGACCCAATCAATTTAAAATTAAAAAAGAAATTAACAGCATAACCATTAAACATCCGGATTTGATGCCTATGAATTGCGATTTGTTAAAACTTGAATATTTTTACAAACCTGGAACAATAATTGTATGTGATGGAAGAGGAGCTAACGCAAAATTTCTAAAAGACAACTTTAAAAGAAATTGGAAATATTACAATGACAAAAAAAACGATCAGCATATTTTCTACTTAAATGATCCTGTTTTAGGAAAATACAACAATTTATGGCTAAAATTTTACGATAAATAAATTATTTGTCTTATTTTATAATATATATTTTAGTTATTTATTTGAATTAATTAGAATACTTAATGAATGAAAATATTAGCCATTTTTTGAAAAAAAACTATTTAAAAAAAGTTAAAATTTTTTGTCCCAAGAATAGAATTGATAATTATATTATTTATTGCCAAAAAATCTTTTGTTTCAAGAATATCGAGTTTATAAAAAATCTAGAGAATTTAAATAGTGATGAACTACTTATTCTTGATCAATCATTACTAGATGTTCTTTTAAAAAAAGAAAAAAAATATAAGGATAAGAATATAAAATTAATTGTTCTATTTTGGAATGGGGATTTAGATTATTTTTACTACAAAAATAAAATTATAAAATTAAAAAAAAAATTTAAATTGTATGGTTTTACACTTTCAAATTTTTATAAATTTAAAAATATTTATGCTTTAAATAATTTTAAAATTCAGGAAAAAATAAAAAATGTAAATATTTCAGGAGTAGGTCTTCTTAAAAAAATTAAGTATAAGTTTCCTTTAATTTTTTCGATTTATAATTCTATCACCAATTTTCAAATATTTAAAAAAATGGTGTTTTCAAAAAAAATTGTGTTTGTTGGAACCACGTCTTTAAATAAAGATTTATTGAGCAGAATAAAGATATACAAATTTGACAATAAAGTCTTAAAAGATATAAATAGATTTTATCTTGAAAAAAATTTTAGCACTCTTCATAATTCTTATGAAGAACTGAATTTTTTGAAAAAATTGAGTAAATCTAATTATTTCAAAAAACAACAATTTCATAAAAAATTTTGGTTGATAAACTTGATTTTGAGAAGCATATATTTTAATCATTTATCAAAATTTTATTGTGTTTACATAAAGAACCAAAGATCCAATTCATTTGATATTTTAAGATCAAGAATATTAAAAAAAATATTTATAATTGATGTTGGCTCAAATTGTGGGAATTCCCATATATCAGCAAGAGCTCTTTATTGTTCTTTAAATTACAAATATAGAACTATAAAAGCAAATTTTTTCTCACACAAAAAAAACTATAATAAAATGAATATATTTTACAATGAGATAAATTTAATAGAAAAAAAATTGAAAAAATTTTTAGACTTTCAGAAATTTAATTGTCAACAAATAGAATTAATTAAGTTCATTAGTAAAAATAGTTTGTATTAAATACATTATAGTATTTACAAAGATCAAAATTTTAATTGTTGTAAACAAAATACATTAATTATATATATAATTTTCTCAATTATTAATGAAATATAAAAAAAAAATAATAAATGTTTTTAAACCTAGGTTTAGATCAAATGAAATATTAAATGATTTAAAAAAAATTTTTAAATCAGGATGGACCGGTATTGGAAATAAAACAGTAATATTTGAAAAAGAATGGGAAAAATACTCAGGTTTGAAAAATTCTTTGTTCCTTAATTCAGCAACAGCAGGATTACATGTTGCAGTAGATGTACTTAAATTAGCAAATAACTGGAACTCAAAGACCGAGATAATAACCACCCCTATCTCTTTTGTTTCTACTTCACACTGTATTTTATATGCAGGACTTAAACCAGTATTTTGCGATATTGATGATACAGGCACACTAGACCCAAAAAAAATATTAAATCTTATAAATAAAAATACAAAAGCAATAATTTTTGTTGGACTTGGTGGATCTATGGGAAATTTAAATAAAATTTCAAGTATTTGTAAAAGAAAAAATCTTAAACTGATATTAGATGGCGCACATATGTCAGGATCTTTCGACACTAGAAAAAAACACGTAGGTCAAGAGAGTGACATTGCAATATTTAGTTTTCAAGCGGTTAAAAATTTACCAACAGCTGATGCAGGAATTATAAATTTTAAGAATACAAGTTATTACAATCTAGCAAAACAACTGAGCTGGTGTGGTATAAGCAAAAATACTTTTGAAAGAGAATTTAAAAAAAATATAAAACTTCAAACGTGGGAGTATGATGTTCCTTACTTAGGATATAAGTATAACGGAAATTCAGTGATGGCTCTAATAGCCAAAATATCCTTGAAATATTTAGATAAAGATAATGATATAAGGAGAAAAATTTCAAAAATTTATGAAAAAAAATTAAAAAAAACAAAAAAATTTTCATTGTTCCTCATTCCAAAGGTAGCTCAAGGCATTTATTTTCAATTTTAGTAGAAAATAGGAAAAGATTAATTAATTATTTAAAAAGACATAATATTAATCCAGGAGTTCATTATAAATCTATACTTGAATTTTCTTTTTATAAAAAAAATAAATTTAAATCTTCTAGAGATATGTCGGTATCTAAAAAGTTTAGTAACAATATAGTTTCTTTGCCTTTACATACTTTCTTGGAATTAAAAGATATAAATAAAATATGTAAATTGATCAATGGCATCACTTAAATCTAACAGAATCATCTTCTTTGGTAAAATTAATGATGAATATTCTAATTTAGCATTTATTTTTCTTAAAAAATACTTTCCGAATTCAAAAAAAATAATGACAAAAAATATTATTGGTGAAAAAATAAATATAAATTTTAAAAAGTTTGATTGTTTAATATCATTTAAAACTAAAATTATTTTCAAAAAAAAAAATTTGAGAGACGTTAAAGGCTATAAATTGAACTTTCACACTTCATTACCTGATTATCCTGGAAGTTGTGGTGTAAATTTTTCAATTTACGATAAAAAAAGATATTTTGGTACAACAGTCCATCATTTGAATGAAAAAGTAGATAATGGGAAAATCATTTATGTTAAAAAACAAAGAATAACAAAAAAAAATATGAATATAAAAAATCTCATTGTTGCAACATACAAGTTACAATTAAATGTTTTTAAATTATTTATAAAGAAATTTTACAAAGACAGAAATTTTGTTCATAAATCTGAAGTTTTTTACAAGAATTATCGATGGAATTCTAAAACTTATAAGCTTAAAGATCTTAAAAATTTGTGTAAAATTCCAAAGAATGCGACTAATGAAAAAATTAATAGAATAATTTCATCTTGTAATTTTGGAGATTTTAAACCATATATATTAAAAAAAGGTAAAAAATTTTATTACCTAGGTTAATTTTTTAATTGATAGTGTTTGGCTTATATTAAAAAACAGAGCAAAGTATTTAATCATAAGATATCTTTTTTTTTTTAATTAATGTTTCTATTAATTTTATATTTTTAAGAAATTTTCTTTTTGAGCTATCGTTTCTAATATAAAGGTCTGAGTTTATGGGTTTATTAAATTTTATGCTTAAACCAACAATATTTTTTTTTTTTTTATAAATCTTTTTATTATCTCTCTTTTTTAAATTAGATAATTTGCTTTCTATAAATATACTTAGATAGTTATGATAAATTTTATTGGATAATCTTTGATATTTTCTAGATGTTAGATTTGCGGCAACAATAACATTAATTTTTTGTGTCTGTAAAAATTTTACAAAAGCACAGATTCTTTCAGCGTTTTTATTTCTATCTTTTAAGCTATAACCCAAATCATTTTTAAAAAGTTTTCTGAAGATATCACCGTCTATATATACCAAGTTTTTAATTTTTTTTTTTTTTATTTGATAAAAGTATTTTCCCAAGGTACTTTTACCAACACCCGAAATTCCTTTGAACCAAATTATCATATAATATTTTTACTTTTAAAATAATTAAACAGAATTTTTGAAATTAATTTGTTTCCTAATTTATTAAAATGTCCACCGTAAATATCTTTAAAGTAATATTTTTTAAATTCTTTATTTTTAATCTTATTATATAGATCCAAGCAGAAAATTTTTTTTCCAATTTGTTTATAAAATTTTGATACACTATCATAATTACCTTCAGTCAAATCTAATAATTGGGGTGAAATAACCAAAACCATATGAATTTTTTTTTTTTTTAAATCATCATTTAGATAATAAATCATTGCTTTTAATTTTTTAAAATAGTATGGATCATTATACATTCTATGCGAGTCTCTGATATTTTCTTTTAAAACTACTGTAATAGCTTTATTGAGATATTTTTTATTGTTTGTAATTTTTGCTATTAACAAATTTAGGATTATATTAGAAAAATATTTAAAATTTTTTAAAAACACTAAAGAATACGGAAATGAGAATTTATACTTTAAAAATTTTGATTTATAAAAAGTATCAAATTTCTTCATTTCAGGGATAATACGATATATTTGTTTTTCAGTAAAATTCCTTTTTAGTGGAATTTTTTTCAAAATTAATTTATTTTTTTTTAATTTATATAGCGGCTTGAAACCTAAAATGTTTCCAAACTCCCTATAATGTTTCCAATAAGAATTTATTCTTGCGATTGTCTCTGGTACTACATTAAAAATAACTATTTTACTTTTAATATTTTTTTTATATTTTAAAAATTTAAGAAAACTTTGATCTAATCCAAAATTTCCAACACCATAATTGTGTATATTAAATTTTAATTTATTTTCTAAATAACTTTCCCAAGTTTCATTATCATTAACATATCTACAAAATGCAAACGAGTCACCAAAAACTGATGCCAATGTTTTTTTATATTTGCTTTTTCCTCGATACCCTTTTTTTGAAATATAAAAAAATGTTTTCTTTTCACCAAGCTCAAAACCAGTTTTATTTTTTTTTCTATCCCATCCAATTATAGGATCATAGCTTTCTTTATAAAATTTATTTAGTCTTTTTTTTGAAAAATGTGGAAACTCATCTTCTGAATTTATTAGCCACTTAAAATTTCTTTTTAAAATATTTATCAATATAATTAATAAAATTTCAAAAATAAGAAAAAATAAAAAAAAAGATTATAAAGTTTTCCATCAAGCTAAAATTAGATTAATTGATTTTTTTTAGTTTTTTTTCCTCAATTAAATATTTTGTTCTGCAGTTATTTATTACACTTTCGTCATGAGTTATAATTATAATAGTTTTTTCTTTTGCCAGCTGATTAATTGTATGAATAATATTTTCTTTATTTTTTTGGTCTAAATTAGAGGTGCTTTCATCAAATATTAAAATTTCTTTTTTTGCATAGAGAAGTCTAGCTATTCCTATCCTTTGTCTTTCACCACCGGATATTGCGAATCCGTTTTGTCCTATAGGGGTATCCATTCCCTCTGGAAGATTGTTGATGAGTTCTCTTAGTCCTGTTTTATCAAAGATTTCATTTATCAACTTTAAATCTATATTATCTTTATTAAATTCAAGTGTTATATTTGTTAAAATTGTTTCATCTAGCAAATTATTTCTTTGAGTCAAATAACCAATTTTATCAATCCAGTTAGTTGAATTAAGATTATTTATTTTTTTTTCATCAATAAAAATATCTCCTTCAATAGGATTTAATAATCCTGAAATAATATCTACTAAAGTAGATTTACCACCACCAGATTGGCCAACTATTCCAATATAGTCGTTTTTACTAATTAAAAGATCTATTTTATCTAAAATTTTTTTGTCTCGATTTTTATAATAGAAAGAAATTTTGTTTAGTCTTAATGAATTTTTAAAACTTACATCAATCAAAGCTTTTTTGTCTTTAAACAAGCTATTATAATTTTTAATGTCCGAAGCTATTTTTGTGGCTGCCTCTTCTGCATATTTTAATTTATTAAAATGAATAAGAATTTTTGAAACTGCTGGTAAAATCCTTATAATTGCTAGAAAAAAAATCCCAATTTCAGGTATTATTTTACCTATATCTTGACCACTAAAACTTAAAATGAATATATACGCTGTAAACCCAACCACTACTGTGATTTCAAAAAAGAATTTTGGAAATTTTTGAAGCAAGTTTACTGTTCTTCGTATTGTAAATTCTTCGAACTGAAATTTAGTATATTGTTTTATAAAAATAGGTGATTTTTTAGACATCAAAATTTCTTTTGTAGAATTTAGAATATCAATCAATTTATTTAGTGATCTTTCTTCTAAATGTAGATTCTTTCCTCCGTAAACTTTGAGAATATTTTTTAAAACTATTGCAAAAATAATTGCAATGAATGCTAAAGTTACTACAAAAAAAATTGTCTCTTTAGATTGAATGAAGACCAATAGACCAAATAGGCCTAAAAATACTCCAAATTCAATTATCAGCATCATAGTACTTTGAAGACTTCTAATAAAAATATCTACTGTGTTACTAAAATCTCTAATATAAACAGATGTTTTAATATTTGATACTTTTTCATATTGGTCTTGAAAATGAGCTTTTAAAATTTTTGATTTAAAGTCTAATCTTAAATCTCTTAGAAAAGTAAGTGACCAAAATTCAAAAAAAAATAAGAATATATTTTTTAATATTATTGCAAATGTAAATATCAATAACGCTATTAAAGATATACTCAAATCTAATTTCATTGTTTTATTGAAAAATTCTAAAACAGACAAAAATTCCTTATTTAGTGAATTGTTAGTTATTGATTGTAAAAAAGGGTAAAACATCCCGAAACTAAATGTTTCTAGGAACATAATAATAATTATGAATAAAGCAAAATAAGACAATCTTAATTTTTGCTTTCTTTCTAGTACAGAAAATAATTTTATATATTTTTTTGAAAACATTAATTGATAAAAGTATTTATTTTCTTTTAATTCCTATAACTTAAATTAAACCAAAAAAAGGCATATTTAAATTACGAATTACTTAATTGAAATAAATATTCCTTTTGATATAAAAGATCAATGATATTGCACAAAATAAACGAGTCTTTTGGTGTCAAAATTTTCAAAAATCCAAATACATTGAATTATAATTTGTTCAACTTTTTTTTTAAAAAAAATATTGTAGATGCTAATGAAAAATATCTAAGCCTATATCACGATTTAGGATATATGAAGCCAAATGTTGATTCTAAAGAAATTGCAAAGTTTCTTTCTGATAAGATTCAGTCGCCCCACATAAAGAAGATACAAAAAATAAGTAATCAATACTCTACCGTATTTGAGATTGATAAAGAGATGAGAGGTAAAATTAAAAATCATTTAAATCATAACTTTAAAGAGGTGATTGAAGCATTAAAGAGATATTACAGAAGTGGCATTGCTATACATAACATTCACATAAAAAGAAATTATGGCATAGAGAATACTAGCTACTACCTAAAAAAAGAAAGAGAAAAAAAGTTTGAACACTATAACATGTATTTTCACTGTGATTATTATACCATGAATTACTTCAAATTATTTATTAATCTTCAAGATATATCATTAAGTGATGGACCGTTGACTTTTTACTCAATCCAAGACACAAAAAAATTTGTATCAAGAAGTAATTATCGTGACCGAAATTATTACAATGATTTAACTTTTGATAATGAAATTAAAAATTGCGGTAAATTAGGAGATAGTTTAATTTTAAATACACCACAATGTATACATAAAGCTGGCATTCCAAAATTCGGAAACTATCGCGATGTTTTATTTGTAAATTTTGTAGCCGTCCCTAAGAATATAGATGATATTTTTTACTTTGAGAAAGATTACGAAAATGAAATTTGGGGTATATCAAACAATTTGGCAAAAAAATATTCGAAACCAAAAAATTTTAGAGAGACTATAAATTTATATAATGAATTTAAAAAAAATACGGTTAAAAGAATAAATTAATTGTTAAATCCGTACTCTAGTTTTTTAAAACTGCACAATAGATATTGATATCAAAAAGAGAAAATTTTATTTTAGTATTTTTTAAAAATTTTAATTTTAATATTATTTTATAGAGAAATTTTAGATATTTTATTTTTTGAGATATTTTTAAGAAAAGATATTCTAAAGAAATAATTCTAACATCATTGGTAATTTTATTCAGTTCTAGATTACTCGAATTTAATAATTTTTTAATTGACTTGTCAGTAAAATAAAATTTATGCTGAGAAATTATCCAAGGATAATGCTTACCAGTTAATTTTGCAAAAAATGAGTCCATATTCATAGTTGATATAATAAGTCTACCATTTTTATTTAGATTTTTTGAGCAAACTTTTATCACTTCTTTAGGATCATCAAGATGTTCGATTACATCAAACATGAAAATAATATCAAATTTTTTTTTACTCTCATCTAGATAATTAAAAATATTTTCATTGGAAATATTCAATCCAAATTCTTTGTTTGCGTAATTAGAGGCAAATTTAGATAACTCTATACCTTTATAACTTTTAACCTTTTTTTTTATTTCTGATCCAAATGCACCATAATAAGAACCAATTTCTAGAACATCGTCTGTATCTTTAATATATTTTGAAATTTTGTTTATCAAATTTTTAAAATATAGTTTTTTATTTTCTATTTGACTTATATATTGTGAGTCAATTACATCTCTATAATTATCTTCAAATTTATTTTTGCAAAATTCCGAAAATATAATTTCACAATTTTTACAATAGAATAAATTTGGTTTTATTTCGTTTTCTTCAACTAATATTTCAGTTGATGTAAAATTAATTTTTTTTTCATTACTATTGTTTGAAGAATTTAAATAAATTTTACTTTTACTTTTACAGTAAATACAAGTTTCAACTAGCATTTTATTATTCATATTATATCAATATCCGGTAAAGGAAAAATTAGCTTTCCTCCGCGTCTTAGATATTTATTCTCTTTTTTAATAATATAATTTTTAAAATGCCAAGGTAATACTAAAAAGTAATCTGGGCTTTTCTTTTTTGCTTCATATTCTGATATTATCTTAATTTTTGATCCTGGCGTATATCTATTAAATTTGAATTTATTAACCTCAGCAATATAAGGTATATGCTTAGAATTCAAATTACAGAATTGCAATATAATATTGCCTTTGGTTGAAGCACCATAACCTATAATATTTTTTTTATCATTTCTTAAATTCAGTATTAAATCTCTAAAAATTTTCTTATGTTTTGAAATATTATTATAAAAAGTTTTAAAAGCACTTATAGAATTATAATTAAATAATTCCTCTTTTTTTAAAAGCCAATTTATTAAATTGCTAGCTTCTTTAAATTTTTTACTAGTTTTTTTCGCAACAGTAAGAGCAAAACTTCCTCCATTAATATCATTAAATTGTAAGTCTATAATTTTAAATCCAACCTTATCAAATATAAATTTTATTGATTTAAGTGAATAATATTCCAGATGTTCATGGCATATAGTGTCATATGAATTGTTTTTCAACATCATTGGCATATAGCTTTGTTCTAAATGCCACAAACCATCTCTATCTAAAACATCGTGAACATCTTCAGTAAATTTTATTGGATTTTCAAGATCATAAAACATCGAGATAGACGTTATCAACTTTATTTTATTTTTAAAATTTTTTTCTATCAATTCCTTTGTAAAAAAGTTTGGAAATTTTTTTATTTCTTTTTTATATAATTTCCCAAGTTTTTTTATTGTAGGATCTATTCCGATACGATTATAATCTTTAGAAAAAAACCCAAGAAAACTTCCATCATTACTTCCTATATCTAAAATTAAATCACCTTTAGATAAATTAATTATTTTTTTTAAATTTAATGCTTTATTGTAAAGGTGTTTCATCATTGAGTTATTTAATGATGACATGTATCCATAATTAGAACCATACATAACATTTGGATCAAAAGAATTTTCTAGTTGTAGCAAATTACAAGAATTACAAAAAACCATTGATAAACTACCGGAAGGAATCTTAATTTGATCTTTGGTGTTTGGAAAAATTCCAGATAATTTTTGCGATCCTAAATCAAAAACTTTTTTAATATTTGTTGATTTGCATGATCTACAACTTTTTATTTTCATATAATTTATTACATTACTTATATATAAAAGATAAACAATTTTTATGAGAAATACAAAAAAAATTATTATTTCTGGAGCACTTGGCCAAAATGGAATAATTTTGTCTAAATTATTAGTTAAAAAAAAATTTTCAGTATATGGGTTAATCAATAAAAAAAGAAAAAATAAAATAAAATCTGTAATTTATAAAAAAATAAATTTTAATAATCTAAAAGAAATAGAAAATATTTTAAAAAAAATTAACCCGAGTCATTTTATTCATTTTGGTTCAGAAAATCCAAATTTTAATTCAAAAAAAAATTTCTTTAATAAAAATTATAGATTTACCAAAAATATTATTACTGCAATTATAAAAACGGATAAGAATATCAATTTCATTTTTCCAAATTCCTCGCAAATCTTTAAAAAAAAAAAGAAAGTTAATGAACAAAGCAGTATTTTTATTTCAGACTCATACACAAAATTTAGAGTAAAAATATTTAATTATATGATGTCTTTAAAAAAAAATAATTTTAAGTTTTCTAATCTTATTCTATTTAACCATGACTCTATTTTTAGAAACAAAAATTTTTTATTACCGAGAATAGTAAAAAGTATTGTTAAAAAAGATTTAAAATTTATAAAAAAAATCTATAAAGAAAATTTGATAGGAGATTTTTCTCACGCAGAAGATATTTGTAATGCAATTTATTTATTGATTAAAAAAAAAGAATGTTTTGATAATATTATTATTTCATCCAATTTAAAGACGAATGTAAATGATATAATTGATTTTTTGATAAAAAAATATACTAAGCAAGTAAAAATTGATATTAAGCCAAATATAAATAAAAATTATATAATTGGGGACAATTCATTTGCAAAAAGAAAATTAAATTGGAAATTGAAAAAAAATATTTTTGATGCAGCTGATGAAATAATGAAAAATTATGTCAAATAAATTTCTAATTTTAATTCCAACATATAATGAAAGATACAACATAAAGCCGATATTAAAAAAAATTAAAAATAATTTTAATCATAGTTATAATGTATTATTTATCGATGATAATTCAATCGATGGAACAAGAGAATACATAACTAAAATTAAGACAGTTAATAAATATATTTTGTTAATAAATAGAAAAAAAAAATTAGGGGTAGGCTCAGCACACAAAGTTGGAATAAAATATGCTTATAAAAAAAGATACCAATTTATAATAACAATGGATTGTGATGGAACACATGATCCTATTTATTTAAAAAAAATATTAAAATTTTCTAAAGATAGTGATTTAGTAATCACAAATAGATTTAAGGGAAAAAATTCACTAAAAGGGTGGAGTTTTTACAGAAAATTTATCACCACATTTAGATTTTTGTTTGTAAAATTTCTTTTTGGTACTGATCTAGATACCTCAGGTGCTTATAGATGTTACAATGCTAATAAAATTAAACTTAAAGATATAATGTTATCAAAAAATAATAGTTATTCTTTTTTTACAGAAAGTGCTTTAATTCTTTGGAAAAAAAATTATAAAATAAGACAATTAAATGTAAGTTTGCCCAAAAGAGCTTCCGGGTCTTCAAAAATGGGTTATTTAGATCTTATAAGAGGATTTGCTTATACAATTTATATTTTTTTTAAAATTAGAAATATTTAGGTTTAGTTAAATTAAATTATGAATGAGAAAAAAATAATTCAAATTTTCTTGTTTTTTAATTTTTTAATATTTCTTTATGGGTATTTAGAAGGTTTTTATAAACCGTTCTGGTTTGATGAAGTGTTAACAATAAGTTTTTCTGAAAATATCAGAAACTTGTCTATCGGTGAAATTTTTACACAAGACACTCATTCACCTTTTTTTTATACCATTCTATTCTTATGTATTGAAATTTTAAATTTTTTTGAATTGAAAAATGCAAATTATTTAATTTATTTAAGATTAATAAATTTGATAGTCGTAATTCCAATTTATTTTTCATATAAAATTTTAAAAGAAAATTCAGCTAATATAAATTTAGAAATTATATTTTTGTTATTTATTTCAAGTTATTTTTTTTTCTTCTTTTCTTTAGATTTAAGAATGTATTTTATCTTATTGAGCTTTTCTTTGTTAATAAATGTAATTCATCTAAATAATTCTGTAGAAAACTCCCACAGATATTTGTTCCTTATATCCTCAATTATTCTATCAATGTTACATGTATTTGGTTTAACAATTTCTATGAGTATTATTTTATATAGATTCTTATTAAATTTTTATTTTAGAAATTTTAAAAATTGTAAAATAAATTTTGTTTTTATAATTATTTTACTCACCATCTTTATTTTGTTTTATGGCCCGTCTTTAGTTGATAACGATAACATGAAAATGTTTAGCTGGGTTAAAAACAATTTATGGTACTACAGAGTTTTTATTGAGTGGACTCTAAACTCTTTTATTTCATTAATTTTTTTAAGTTTTTTTATTTTATTTAATTTCAGATCAAATATTTTCAATAAAAATACTTTAGATAAATTTTTTAAATCTGACTTTTTCAAGCTATCTTCAAGAATAGTTTTCCCTTCAATTATTCTGATGATAACAACTTTGATGATTTCTTTTTTGTTTATGCCAGTTATAACTTACAGAAATTTAGTTGTAATTTTACCAAACATAATATTGTTAAATGGTTTGTTAGGATTTTATTTCTTAAAAATAAAAAAATCGATATTAATTATTTTTCCATTTTTAATTCTAATTACTTTTATAAATTTTAATAGTTATTATCAAAGTATGATAAAATCTCATCAGAATATAAAATGGGTGATAGATAACGTTTTTGAAAAAAAATGTTCAGGTATTCCAGTATATTATAATGACGCTGGAAGAAAATTTTTTTTGGATTTATATGTTAAGAAAATTGTACAAGTATACGCAAGATATTCAAGGCCAATTAAAAATCTTTCTGATTTAAATTTTGAGGAATTTAAACAGAATTATAAAAAATTTAAAAATTGTGAGATTTTTATGTTTAGCTTTCACATTCCTAAACTAGAAGATTACATTAAGAAGTTTAATCAAACAAAAGGTATTAATTTTGTTATAGACTACGCACCAAATGTTAATACAGAAAATTCCAAGTCAGGAGCAATAGTTAAAATTAAAATGAATTGAGAGTTAATATTTCTATTAATTAAAAAATTAAATTTGCTTGCTCACTAAACCCTCTAACAAACTAAAATAATTTTGCAACTTTTATACTTTCTAATAACTTAAATAAGATGTATAAATCAAATATATTTTTTTATTATTAATTTAAAAATTTTGAAACTTTTAACAACTTTATATCCTGTATTATCTATCCTGCTGACAATTTTTTCAGGATTATTAATTTATTTCACATTAGTATTAATTAAACAAAATTGGGTAAATACTTTACATTATTTCTTAACTTTTTTAATTTTACCGATTACCACTTATGTAATTACTAAAGTTATTTCTAATAATTTAGCTTTATCATTAGGAATGATAGGAGCATTGTCAATTGTGAGGTTCAGAAATCCAGTTAAAAATCCTTTAGAGCTGGTAATGTATTTTACATTAATAACAAGCGGCATCTCCTTTGGAGTAAATATTAAATGGGGCCTTTTAATTACATTAATAGTAATAGCATCATTAATTTTTTCAAAATTATTTGAATTCATGGTTTCAAAAACAAATTTAAATTTATTTAATTATTCTTTTGCAACTAATGACAATGAACAGAGAATTTTATTAGAAATAGAGTCAAGTAAAAAGATTAAATTTTTAGAGGAACATAAAAATATTGAATATTTTTCAAAAAATGGAGATATATTCTTTTACAAAATCTCTTTAAAAAAAAATGATGAAGTAAATTCTTTAAAGAGTAAACTTTTAGAATTAAAAGAAATCACCAATATTGAAATTAGATATAATTAATAATAAATTATAAGAAATGAAAAGATTTATTATTTTTGTTTTAATTTTTTTTAATGTTTCAAATTCGAACGCTGAATGTAATTATAAAAAAGTAGAACAAGAATTACGTATAAAAAACTTAGAAATAAATATCGATAATAGTAGGAAATTTTTCAGAAAAATAAGTGAAACTCTAATTAAAGATTATAAAAATGAAAAAATAGTAATTAATAAAGAAAGATATAAAGCATCTATAATTGTAAATTACAAAAATGGTAATAGTTGTAGTTTTTTTTCAAAAGTAAGAGTTCATGGAGATTTTTTAGATCATATAGAAATTATAGATGGTTTTCCTATACCAAGTTTAAGAGTTAATTTAAAAGATGGCAATATCAACGGTATAACAAATTTTAAATTACTAAGACCTAGAACAAGATATTTTTCTAACGAAATTTTTGCAACTACATTATTCAAATTTTTAGGTTTTTTATCACCAAGAACTTTTTACGTTAATGTAAAAGTAGGTGATAAGATGACCTTATATATTTTTCAAGAGTCTTTAAAAAAAGAATTTATAGAAAATAATAATTTCATCGAGGGGCCAATATTAGAGTCAAAAGAAGATTTTTCAAATGATTACCTTCAAATGGCTAGGGTTTCAAATTCTGAATGGATAAAAGATAATTATAATAAGTTTCAAATCTCTTTAAATGCTATAAAAGAATATAATTCACAAATATTAAATTCTTATAAATTTAGAACAGGAATAAATGAAGATGAAACTTTAAGATTCAAAAATCCTGGCAGTGAAAAATTTTTTAAAATAAATAAATTTGATGCTTTAATGTACGGAATTGGAGCGGCGCATGGTTTAAGTTATGACGATAGAAGGTTTTACTATGACTCAATATATTCAAGAATGGAGCCAATTTATTATGATGGTATGTCTAAAATATTATCAACTATAAATTATAATCCATATAATGGAAAATATGAAAATTTATATTTTGCACCATGGAAAAAAATAGAGGAATTATTTTTTGATTACAAAAAAAATTACACTCGATCAAAGAGTGAAAGATATAGAAACCCTGTTGTAACAAAATCAGCAATTTATGGATCAAAAAGTATGTTAGAACATTTGCAAAAAATTAATAGACTTGATTTACTTACAAATTTAAAAAATAATGGTCTCAAAGAATTTGATAAAAAAAAATTAGATTTAGTCTTATCAAAAATAATTATTCGATTAGAGAAAATTAAAAATTATCAAAATAATTTAGATGAAAAACTGATATCGTCGCCTAATCAAATCTATAAAAATTATGAAAAAAATATGGGTTTAAATGAACAGGTAAAGTTATATTTCCTAATTGATAATCAAAAATTAAACACTAATTATGATTTAAAAAATATAGAAATATGTGACTATAATTTATCAAATTGTAAAATAAAAAAAATTAATTTTCTAGAGCTAGATAATATAATTAACCAAAAAAGTTTCAATAATGATTATCTAATTTTTATAGGAATGAATAAACGGCAATATTTAAAAGGAGAATTTGGAAAAGTTGATAATGATTTAAAGAATGTATTCGCAAAAAAGCAAATTGGAAAAAAAATAAACTTATTTCACAATAATAATATTAAAATTTCTTACAATGAAGAAGAAAATATTCTAAATTTAAATTATATTAAAAATTCTGGAAGAGTAATAATTTACGATTCTGAATTAGATAATTTAAAAATTTATTTGAACAATTCTTCAATTAAAGAAAATATAAGATTTGACAATCTTTTTAATTTGACTGGTTGTTTAACAATTTTAGATTCAAATTTAATAGATTTAGAAATAAATGCAGCAGATTTTAATTGTGAGGATACAGTGAATATAATTCGCTCAATAGGATCTGTTAAAAAAGTAGATATTGATAATTCTAAATCAGATGGGCTAGATATTGATTTTTCATCAATAAAAATTGAAAATTTAGTTGTAAATAATTCAATGAATGATTGTGCCGATTTTTCATTTGGAAATTACTTTATAATTAACGCAATTTTAAATGATTGTGGTGATAAAGGTATTTCTGTTGGAGAAAGTTCATTTTTTAATATCAAAAATTTGGTTGTTAAAAATAGTTACTCTGGATTTGCATCAAAAGACTCTTCAGTTAGTGAAATAGATTTTATGGATATGAGTAATTTAGAAAATTGCCTAACTGCGTATAATAAAAAACAAGAGTTTGGTTATGGAAAAATTTTGATAAACAAATTTATTTGTAGAGATTATAAAAATAAAGTTATTGTAGATGATGGATCAACTATTGATATTATAAATGAAATTTAGAATTGAAAATAAATATAAAATTGAAAAAACTAAATTAAATTATCTATATAAATTTTTATCTACAAATAAAGCTAATATCTTATATCCCAAGAGAGAGATAAATTCTATTTATTTTGATAATAGTCAAATGAAGTCTTATTATGACTCTTTAGAAGGTACAGTACCCCGAAAAAAAATAAGATTGAGATCTTACCCAAATAAAATGTCTAAAAGTTCAAATAGAAACTATAGTTTTGAAATAAAAATTAATTCCCCTGAGGGTAAAATAAAAGTTTCAAAAAAAAATTTAAATTTTGAAAAATTATTAAAAACAGGCTTCTACGATTTTGAGTATGGACAATGTTATCCAATAGTTGAGACGAACTATTATAGAGAATATTATAATTTGTTAAATTTTAGATTAACTATTGATAAAAATATTAAATATTCAAAATTTAAAAAAAAGAAATATATGATACCTATAAAAGATCAGATTATTGTTGAAGTAAAGTCAAACGATATAAACGCTTCAAATTACATTGATAAAAATTTCCATTTTGAAAAAATTAGATTTTCAAAATATTGCAATGCTATTGATGAAATTTATTTTTCCTAAAATTTTTTTTCAAAAAATAGTATTTCTATTATTAATAATCTATATCTAAAGTTTTATTAATTCCTTGCTCAAATTCTTGAAATTTTTTTAATTTATAATTTTTTGATATTAAAGAATTATCACCATACGTTTTCTTCATATCTCCTCTTTGGAATGGTTTGTTTATGACTTTAATCTTTTTATTTAACTTTTTTTCAATAATATTAATAACTCGTTTAATATTTATCTCTTTACCTCTACAAATATTTAATATTCTTAAGTTAGAATTATAATTAAATTTATTTATAATTTTTAAAATAATTTTACCTACGTCCTCAACATAAGTAAAATCACGAAAGTGATTACCATAATTATATAGTTCTACAGGTTTATTTTTTTTAATTCTTTTTATAATTTTTGGAATAAACATATCTGGTCTTCCATAAGGACCATAAACTGTAAAAAACCTTAAACCTATTGATTTTATATTAAAATTTTTTTCATAAACTTTTGATATATTTTCATTCATTAATTTAGTTTGTCCATAAAAATTTAGTGGATTAAGTTCTAAATTTTCATGAAAAGGGAACGTTTTACAATCACCATATACAGAACTAGATGAGGCATAAATTATTTTATTTAAAGATATTTTTCTCATTATCTCAAAGATATTTGAGAAACCTGTAATATTTGAGTCAATGTATTTTTTTGGATTTATAAAAGAATATCTTACACCAGCTTGAGCAGCTAAATGAATTATGATGTCAGCATTAAATCTTTTGAAAACTTTTTCAGTTTCATTTTTTTTCTTAATATCCAATTTAATAAATTTAAAATTTTTATATTTCTTTAATAAATTGCATCTTTTAATTTTTAATTTTGGATCATAATAATTATTATGATTATCTATCCCCATTAAGATAAAATTATTTTCCAAAAGTAGCTTGCTTACATGAAATCCAATAAAACCTGATGAGCCGGTTACAATAATTTTTTTATTTTTCATTGAATTGAATTATTTTTTTAACCCTTAAAATCCAAGTATATTTTATCACATCTTTTTTTGCATTTTTACCCAAGTAAAAATATTTATTTGATTTCATAATTGTGATTATATTTTTTTGCCAAGTTTTATAGTCGTTAGGTTTAATTAAAATTGAGTTATAGTTTTTTTTCAATATATGTCTATATACTTTTAAATCTGATGCAATAATTATTCCTCCAGCGGCCATATATTCAAACATTTTCATTGGAGAAAAATAATTAGCAACGTTTATATTTTTTATTAATACTCCTACCTTTTGTTGATACGGCATTAATAAAATTTTATAATGATTAATCTTTTTTGTTAGTTCAGAGTATGTAAAATATCCTTTAAAATGTACATTTCTAGGAATTCCATTCAAAATTGATTTGTTAAAAATTGTTTCATTATTTCCATATAAATGAAAGTTTATATTGGGTAACTTTTTTGATATTTTTAAAATTAACTCTAATCCCTTTCCTTCAGTAAAACTTCCAGAATAAAAACAAGTATTTTTTATTAATTTTTTTTTATGTTTGTTAAAGTCTCTATTATCTACCGCGTCAAATAAAACTATAGATTTAGCATTAGGAATATTAAATTTTTCTTTTAATTTTCTATTAATAAAAATAAACTTTAAATTTTTTTTGACTCTTTTAAGTTTTGTTAAGAAAAAAATGTATTTAGTCAAACCTGTCATTTCTGTATGAATTTCTAGAATATTCTTAATATTGAAAAAACTTAAAAATAAACTTGGAATTATACTTCTTGAGATTATTAAAGAAGTATCTTTATAAATATTTAAATAATTTGATATTTTAAAAGCAAAAAAAATTCTTTTAAAAAAACTTAATTTGATTTTTTCGTTATAAAAGCTTTTTATTTTAATGTTATATTTAAGCTTATAATCTTCTTTAATTTTTTTTATTGTATATCTCTTTGATATAAAAGGAATAATTAATTCTACTTTTTTTTTTGTATATTCGCCAAAAGCATCACATATCTTTAACACATGTAAAGCATAAGCAGACTTATTAGGAAGAGAAAAGTCAGCTATATAGATTATTTTTTTTATTAACATTGAATATAGTCTTTCAATTCTTTGTTAATAAATTCTATTTCTTCATTTTTAAGATTATCTTTAAATTTAAATAAATTTTTTTTAGTATGATCTAAATCGAAGTTATCTTTAATTTCAGATGAAATTTCTAATTCTTTGCAAAGTTTATTTTTTTCGTTTTTAAAATCTGAAAAAAAATTTTCATATTTTATATGAATAATTTTTCCAATTTCAATTGTATTAATTTTTTGCATTATTTTTTTATACCAATTGACAAAAACTTTGAGATCATGACCAGGATAACTTAATGAGTTTCTTCTTTTCATACTCCAATAAATAGCTTTGGGACATCTTTGGACAATAATAATTTTTCTTCTACCGTAATACTTTGTAGAACCAATAGGGTCAAATATATTACCACCTTGTTCAATAACTATATTTTTGTTTTCCGAATAATTTTTATTTGACTCAAACAACTTATTTAAAAATTGTTCTGAAAAATATAAAAACTTTTCTTCTTCACAAGGCATCACCATGTTAATCATTTTTATTTCTTTACTCTTTTTTCTTAAAATAAATCTTTTAAAGTAAAAATATAATTTTTTATAAAAAGTAATTTTATCAAAAAAAAATTGCGGACACCCATTGTAACTAATATCAACGATATTTTTGGTAAATTCATCTGCAAGTTTTAAAATATCTGAATTATAAACTTTATTTTTTTTGTTATAATTTGAATTATATGAATTTTTTATAAATTTTAAAAAACTTTCAACACTTTTGGCAGCACCGTTTATGCTAAAATTCTTATACAAACTTACATATAATTGATCAATACCATTGGGATCATTAACAATTCTAAACTCTTTACCACTGAACGGGCTTTGAAAATCCTCTCTAGATAAAAGATAGTCATGAATTGCACCAGCACCACTATTACCTGTACCTAAAACTATTACTGTTTTCATCTTATAATATAATTGATTTATATACAAATTTGACAATATTTAGACAAATATAAATCTTAAATATAAATACTAAATGAATTTTTCCTCAAAAGCAAAAAACTTAGTTGAATTGAAAAAGTTAAATTTGAAAAAATCAATTATACCTACTTTTTACAAATATAAAATTGAGGATATTATTAAGAATAAAAATAAAATTTCAAATTTAATAATAAAAAAACTAGCAAAAAAAATTTGCATCAGATCTTCTTATTATCTTGAAGATAGCAAAAATAAATCAATGGCTGGAGAATTTGATGGTTTAAGTGATTTAAACAATTCAAAAAAAAACATAATTTTAGGCATTAATAAATTAGTCAAACAATACAAATCTAAGACTAAAAGTAAATTTATAATAAATCAAAGTGAAATCATTTTTCAAAATTACGTCTTCAACTCAAAGTTAAGTGGAGTTGTAACCAATTTTAGTATTCAAGATGGTTCAGATTATTATGTGATAAACTATGATGATACCTCAAGCCTCACAAATACTGTTACATCTGGAAGTAAAACAGGTGGAAGAGTTATACATATTTTTAAAAAAAATATACGAGGTCTTCGATCTAAAATATTTAGAAAAATAATTTTTTCAGTTATAGAAATTGAGAAAAAAATTAACAATGCAAAAATTGACATTGAGTTTGCAGTTGACAAGAAAGGTATTGTCAACATTTTTCAAATTAGACCAATATCAACTACAAAAAATTGGAAGAATTCTGAAAAAAAACTATTTTATAAAAATCTTATAAAAAATCAGAAAAATTTTATAAAAATAAATTCAATTAATAAAAAATTCGGTAAATATTCTATATTTGGCCTGATGCCAGATTGGAATCCGGCAGAAATGATAGGTTATCAACCTAACAACTTAGCTTATTCACTGTACTACGAACTGATTACAAAAAAAAGTTGGTCTATAGCGAGAAAAAAAATGGGATATAAAAATGTTGATAGACCACTAATGTATAAATTTACTGGAAAACCATTTATTGATGCTAGACTTAGTTTTTACTCTTTTTTACCCTCGGTTATTAAAAATAAAACTGCAAAGAAGATAGTAAATTATTGGTCTTACGAACTTATCAGTAAACCATATTTACATGATAAAATTGAATTTGATATCTCAGATGGAAGCTATGATGCATTCACAAAATCAAAAGTTTTAAAAAATTATAATTTTTTAAATCATAAAGAAAAAACTGATTATTTAAAAAAGTTACAAATTTTTACTAATAAAAAAATTTTAAATTTTGATAAAGATGGATTTTTACTAAATAAATCTTTGATTAAATTAGAAAAGGACAGAACTTTTCTTATAAAAAATTTTAAAAAAAAAAATTATAGTAAAATAAAATTTGAAATAGAAAATTTAATTTTAAATATAAAGAAAAATGGAATAATACCTTTTTCTATTTATGCTAGATATGCATTTATTGGAAAAAAATTCTTAAACTCACTATTTGAAAAAAAAATTATAAGTAAAATTAGTTATATAAAATTAATTAATTCTATTAATTCAATTACAACTTTCTATATCAATCTTCAAAAGATCAGAAAAACTGATAAAAATAAAAAAATATTTGATAATTATTTTTATCATTTGAGGCCTGGAACATACGATATAAATGTAAAAAGGTATAACTCCTCATTAAAAACAAGAAGGATCGAAAAAATAAACGAATTACTCTCTCTAGAGCTAAAAATTCCAAGAATAAAAGAAAGAGATAAAAAAAATATAAATCTATTTTTAAAAAAAAATAATTTTACTTTAAATTATAATCAATTAATAAAATTTTGCTTAATTTCTATTAAATTAAGAGAAAATTCAAAATTTATATTCACAAGATCTTTAAGTGATCTTTTAGAAATTTTGAAATATTATTTAAGTCATTTTAAAATATCAAAAAATAAATTTTCAAAATTAGATTTAAATAATATATTTAAATTAACAAAAAAAAATAAGTATAAAATTATAAATAAAATAATAATGGAAGATAAAAAATTTGAACTAATTAATAGGAAATCTAAATTGCCTTATTTGATAACTAATTTTAATGATTTTTTTATTGCCTCAAACTTATTAACTAAACCTAATTTTGTAACTGATAAAGTTATAACAAGAAAAGTTATAGAAATAAAAAATAAAAATTTTAATTTAAATCTTTCTAATAAAATTATATTAATTGAAAATGCTGACCCCGGTTTTGATTGGATATTTTCTAATCAAATTGGTGGATTAGTAACCAAATATGGAGGTATTAATTCACATATGTCTATAAGGTGTGAAGAGCTAAATATTCCTGCAGTAATTGGATTAGGTAATGATAATTTTGAAAAAATAAAAAACAATTCTGTAATAACAATAAATTGTAAAAATAAACAATTAATAATGAGATAATTATGAATATTCTAATAACATCTAATTATAAAAGATATCATAAAACTTATATAGATTTTGTTGATCATTATTGGATTAATTATTTTGATAAGAGAAATCATGTTTTTAATCAATTACCTAATTCAATAAAAATATCTCAAAAAATTTTAAAGACCATAAAAAGGATCGATATAATTATTTTGCCTGGAGGTAATGACATAATGAAAAAAGATAAAATTTCAAAAACTAGACTTAAGGTAGAACAAAACGTTATTAATTACGGTCTAAAAAGAAATATTCCAATTTTAGGAGTATGTAGAGGAATGCAGGTAATCAATTATTTTTTCAACGGCAAAATTGATAGAATTTATGGACATATGAAAAGAAACCATAATATATATATTAATAAAAATATTTTTGGAAAATCAAAATATTATGTAAATAGTTTTCATAATTATGGAATAAATCTTGTTTCAAAATCTAAAAAATTTAAAACTTTGGCAATTGATAAAAATAATAATATTGAGATGTTCAAACATGAAAAAAAAAAAATCTATGGTGTGATGTGGCACCCAGAAAGAACTAGTAATTTTAATATATTAGATAAAATGATAAAATTATTACTGAAATAATGAAAGCTGTAATTTTGTGTGCAGGCTCAGGTAAAAGAACCGGACTAAAATATCCAAAGTGCCTTTATAAATTCGAAGATAAAAAATCAATTTTAGAAAAGAATATTAGACTATTAAACAAAAAAAAATTTAAGGATTCTGATATTTTTATAGTAACTGGTTTTAAGGCAAATCTCATAAAAAATAAAACAAAAAATAAATATAATTATGTTCATAATAAAAATTATAAAACAACAAATATGGTTTACTCACTCAATTTATCTTTAAGAAAAATAACTGAAAATACTGATATATTGGTAATTTATTCAGATATTATTTTTGATGAAAAATGCTTATCACTAGTTATTAAATCCAAAAAAAAAAATAACTACTTTAGTAGATAAAGATTGGTTAAAAAAATGGAAATTAAAAAAAAATTATAAAAATGATATTGAAGAATTGTCAATAAAAAACAATAAAATTGTTAAACTTGGAAAAAAAACAAATAATCTAGAAAATATTTCGGGGAGATTTGTTGGAATAACAAAATTATCTCGAAGTATTTTAAAAGATTTTCGCAATTCAGAACTTTTAGATAAAATCCTCAAAAAAAATAAAAAAGTAGATTTTACAAATTTTTTAATGATTTTAATTAAAATGAAATATTCTGTTAACTCTATCCTAAAGAATTTAAAATGGGCTGAATTTGATACTATTGATGACTTTAAAAAGTTTAAAAAATTGAAATAATTATATGATATTCTTCGAAAATTTGAGAAGGTTCAAAAAAAAATTTAAAAATAAAAGCAATATAAAAGTTTCGAGATATATTAATTTTGGAAGCCACTTAGCAAATTATTATTTTAAAAATTTACTCAAAAAATCAAATTATTATTTTGAATATGGTTCTGGCTCATCAACCATCTATGCATATGAACAAAAAAAAGAATATATATCAATAGAATTAGATAAATTTTTTTACAACAAGATAAAAAAAATAACAAAAAATGATAAAATTAAATTCATAAATATCGGTATTGTGGGAGAATATTCTTATCCGTTATTTGTGCAAAAAAAAAAATTTTTAAATTATGTCAAATCAATAGAACAGTACTCTAGAAAAAAATTTCCCGATTTTATATTAATTGATGGTAGGTTTAGAGTAGCATGTTTATTATTTTTATTTTCAATTCTAAAAAAAAAAAAGGTTAAAACAAAAATTTTACTAGACGATTATTTTGATAGACCTCACTATACTGTTCTTAAGAACTTTTATAAAATTAAAAAGATTGGCAGAATGGCTTTTTTAAAGCCAAAAATAAAAAAATTTGATAAAAATTTATTAAATAAGTATATCTTGGATCCCAGATGAATATTTGTTATATATCAAATTCTGCGGCCCCTTCCAAAAATGCAAGTAGTTTGCAGACAGCAAAACTTTGTGAAGCTCTAAGCAAGATTGGACACAATGTTAATCTTGTATTGCCCAACACAGGGTATAGAGATGAAAATTATTATAATTTTTATGATATTAAAAATAAGTTTAGAATTAAAAGGATTAAATATTTTAAAAAATTTCCTACAGGTATAAATTATTATTTATATTCTCTATTCTCTATACTCATCTCAAAATATAAAAATCAAAATTTATTCATAACTAGAAATTTTTTTACTTCTTTACTGTTGTGCTTTTTAAACAAAGCCCATATTCTTGAGATACACGATGATATTCATATTGAAGGAAGAATAGTCAAATTTATAGTTAAACATTTTAAATTTCTTAATAATAAGAATATTTTAAAGATCATTACCACAACAAAAACTCTTAAAAACAAATATCATAAATCCTATTCTGTAAAAAAAGATAAATTACTAGTTCTTCACAATGCTTCATCAATTAAATTAAAATTTAAGAAATATAAAAGTTTAAATAAAAATTTAAAAATTGGATATTTTGGTTCTATTTATAAATCTCGCGGACTTGATATGTTAATAAGGCTATCTAGTAAGGACAAAACCAATGAATATTATATCTATGGGGGCAGTAAAAAAGAGATTAAGAATTTGAGTAATAAATATTCATCAAAAAACTTGCATTTTCAAAATTATATCCCTTATTCAAAAATAAGAAGAAAGCTTAAAAATATAGATATATGCTTATTACCTTATACCAATAAAATTACTGTATCTGGAAATGTCGGCGATATTTCAAAATACACTTCTCCATTAAAAATATTTGACTATATGATCACAGGCAAACTTATAATTTGTTCAAATATAAAGGTAATAAATGAAGTATTAAAACATAATATAAATTCTATCTTAGTATTTAAAAAAAATAGCCATGATGTTTGGTTAAAGGAAATAAAAAAAATCAAATCTAATGTTAAAAAATTCAATAAATTAAGATTTAATGCATACAAATTTGCAAACAAAGAAGATTTTGTTTGGAGAGCAAAAAAAATAATCTCTTCTATCTGATAACTTTACGTATTAAATTTTTAATTGAAAATTTCCTAGATTTAATATCTTTTGGCATATTAAGTTTATTTTCACTCAATTTTTTAATTTTACAAATACCTGTACCCTCAAAAGTAAATTCGATATTAAAATTTGTTTGATTATTATTATATATTTCAAGTAACTTAATGAATGTTTCATAATTATTTATTTCTGCATAAAAACGATTTTTATCGGAATTTTTTAAATAAGGTAACCAACTTATATCATCTATAAAAAAACAACAATTTTTCTTTAAAAAATCATAATAATAGTAAAATATTTTTTTAACATGTTCAGCTTCATGTATTGTATCAAGTAAAATTAAATCGATTTTCTTTGGTATTTGTGAACTTATATTTTTAAAATCATCATCTCTTGATTTTATAAATTTCCATTTATCACTTGAGAATTTCTTGGAATAGTCAACGTTATCTACAGAAAATAATTTACATTTTTTAATTTCACAATAATTTAAAAATAACTCTGTTGACATACATTTTTCACTTACACCGAATTCAAGAATATTTGAGTTTTCAAATTTTATAAGTTCGGGAACTATAAAATTAGTTAATTTAGAGTGATGTCTAGATCTAGTTCTAAATTCTGTTAAAAAGTTAGTAAACTTTTCCATATTTATGTAATTAATATATTTTAAGTATTTTATTTGGTACAAATTTTATAAATTCATAAAGTTCTTTATTAGACCCTTTAGTAAATTCAAATTCTTTTTTTGATATTTCATTGTACGTTATTTTATAATTCTTTTTTATTCTTTTATTCAATTTCGATATAATTCTGTTTATTGGAGTTGAAACTTCAGAGGAGACATTAAAAATTTTTGTGCTTTGTTTTAAGGATGTAATTTTTAATATTTTTATTATCACATGCATAAGGTCTGATATGTTTACAAAATCTCTTGATGGAAATATTTTTTTACCTTTTTTTAAAATGTAATTTATTTTGGTAGTTTTATTCAATTTGTTATTTTGGTTTAATTTAAAAATTAATCTTTGATAATTATTTTTTTTGAATTTGAAAATTTTAAAATTGCCATTATTTATACCTATTATATTAAATAATCTTAAGATTACTAGACTGTCAAATTTCTTTTTTTTTAAATATTTTTCTACAATTAACTTTGTTTTACCATAATAATTTTTTGGAAGAGTTTTATCATTTATTTTTAAAATTTTATTTTTTTTTGGCTCTTGGTAAACATTAGATGACGATAAAAAAATAAATCTTCTTACCTTATTTTTCTTACAAATATTTATGAAATTTTTAGTTTTTATAACATTGTTTAAAAAATAAGCCTTCTTACGTTTCTCTGCTTCTAAGACATAAGAGGATGCTGCTGCATGAATAACTGTATGAATCTTATATTTTCTTATTAATTGTTTAACTTTTTTGTTGTTTGAAATACAAAAAAAATTGTGTTTTTTAACATTAGATACATTGGTTTTATATGAATATGAAAGGTTGTCTATTCCTATATATGGAATCTTTTTTTTCAACAAAAATTGTGAAAGATGCGAACCAATATATCCAGTGCTGCCAGTAATTAAAATCATAAAGAAATTTACATATTAATCTTATAAATTAATGTAAAAAAATACTAATGAAAAAAAAAATATTTTATTGGTCTCCATGTTT
>MDTE01181876.1_pt1 | contig 47918 bp, 55 predicted proteins | sample 811231 | NCBI WGS metagenome assembly MDTE01 (sample SAMN05326651, study PRJNA326480) | marine metagenome | isolation source: seawater | place: Indian Ocean: Red Sea | collected 2010 | reverse complement strand
TGCACCTGGCTCAAAAATTGCTAATTTAGCGCGCGCGAAGAGTTTAAAAAATTAATTCATAGGATCTAAAATGTCAGACTTAAATAAAATTATTGAAGATTTATCGAAGCTCACAGTTGTAGAGGCAGCAGAACTGTCAAAACAACTTGAAGAAAAATGGGGTGTAACCGCAGCAGCACCAGTTGCAGCAGCAGCAGCAGGTGGAGCAGCTCCAGCAGCTGAGGAAAAATCAGAATTTGCAATATTCTTAGCTTCAGCAGGTGATAAAAAAATTAATGTGATTAAAGAAGTAAGATCAATTACAGGTTTAGGCTTAAAAGAAGCAAAAGATTTAGTTGAGGGAGCACCAAAAGAAGTTAAAGCAGGTGTTGCTAAAAAAGATGCAGAAGAGATGAAGAAAAAACTCGAAGCTGCAGGAGCTAAAGTAGAATTAAAGTAAATAAAGAATTAGTTGTACTTTACTAGAGTTTAAAAACTTTAGTAAGGTTTTTATTGTTAATGGAATTATCTTTTACTCAAAAGAAAAGTATACGTAAAAACTTCGGTAAACTTGTGGAGGGTTTATCTATTCCTAATTTAATTGAAGTTCAAAAAAATTCTTATAATGAATTTCTTACTTCTTCTTCGATAGATAAACAAGTAGAAGAACTATCTAAAGGAATAAACAAAACGTTTAAAAGCATATTCCCTATAGAAGACGGAACTGAAAAATCAACTCTTGAGTTTATTTCTTACAAATTAGAAAAACCTAAATTTGATGTTATAGAATGCAAACAAAGAAGTTTAACTTATTCAGCGTCTTTAAAAGCAAATTTAAGATTGGTGGTCTACGATATAGACGTAGATAATAATACTAAACAAATACTTTCCGCAAAGGAACAGGAGGTTTTTATAGGGGAGCTGCCTTTAATGACTCCAAGCGGCACTTTTATAGTAAACGGAGTTGAAAGGGTGGTAGTTAACCAAATGCATAGAAGCCCTGGAGTATTTTTTGATCACGACAAAGGTAAAACACACAGCAGTGGAAAATTACTATTTAATTGTAGAATAATCCCTGGCAGAGGATCTTGGTTAGATTTTGAATTTGATCCAAAAGATATTTTGTATTTCAGAATTGACAGAAAAAAGAAACTTCCCATTACAACTATTTTATATGCCCTAGGTTTATCAAGAGACAAGATTATTGAAACATTCCATACAAAGAAATCTTATAACTATGACTCAGATAGCAAAATGTGGAAAACTGATTTTGTTCCAGAAAATTACAAAAGGCCAATAAAATTATCTTATGACCTTATCGATGCTAAAAGTAAAAAGAAAATTTTAAGCAAAGGAGATAAATTAAACTTTATAGTCGCAACTAAATTGAAAGACAAAAACACAAATGAAATTTTAGTTTCTAATAATGAGATAATTGGCAAGTATATCGCACAAGATATTAAAGAAAACAATGACGAATTTTTAATAAAATCTGGTTTTGATATAACTGAAGAAATTTTAGAAAAAATTCTTAAAAAAAATATTTCTAGCTTAAAACTTATTGACATAGATAGTATTAACAAAGGCCCCTACTTACTTGAGACGCTAAAAATAGACAAAAACACAAGTAAGAGTGAAGCTTTAAATGATGTCTATAGAATTTTAAGACCTGGAGAAGCTCCAACCATAGATATAGCTGAAGAAATATTTAAGAATCTATACTTTAACAAAGAGCGTTATGATCTTTCCGAGGTAGGAAGAGTTAAACTAAATTCAAAACTTAATCTAAAAACAAATAACAAAGAAACAGTACTTAAAAAAGAAGACATAATAGCGATAATAAAATTCATGTTAGACCTAAGAGATGGAAAAGGTGAAGTTGATGATATCGATCACCTAGGCAACAGAAGAGTTAGGTCAGTAGGCGAACTAGTTGAAAATCAGTTTAGGATTGGTCTTTTAAGAATGGAGAGAACTGCTAAGGAAAAAATGTCAACTTTTATAGAAATTGAGTCTGCAATGCCGCAAGACCTAATCAACGCAAAACCTATAACGACTTCTCTTAAAGACTTTTTTGCAACATCTCAGTTGTCCCAATTTATGGATCAAACTAATCCTTTATCTGAGATTACTCACAAAAGAAGAGTTTCAGCTTTAGGACCTGGCGGCCTAACTAGAGAAAGAGCTGGTTTTGAAGTAAGAGATGTGCATCCAACTCACTACGGAAGAATCTGTCCTATCGAAACTCCTGAAGGTCCTAATATAGGACTGATTAATAGTTTAGCTACATATAGTAGAGTAAATAAATATGGTTATATTGAAAGTCCCTACAAAAAAGTAATTAAAGGAAAAGTTACCAATGAAATAGAATATCTTTCCGCAATAGAAGAAGAAAAATTTACAATTGCCCAAGCAAACTCTCCAATTAATAAAGACGGATTATTTGATGAAGAACTTGTATCGTGCAGAAAAAATTTAAATTTCTTATTATCAAACAAAGATAATATAGACTACATTGATGTGTCTCCGAAACAGCTAGTATCTGTGGCGGCGGCTCTAATACCTTTTCTTGAAAATGATGATGCTAACAGAGCCTTAATGGGTTCAAATATGATGCGTCAAGCAGTTCCCTTGCTAAAACCCGAGTCTCCTTTGGTTGGAACTGGAATGGAGTCCGATGTAGCTTTGGATTCTGGAGTTACAATAGTTGCAAAAAGAAATGGTATAGTTGATAAAATTGATGGGAAAAGAATAGTAGTAAAAGCAACGGATGACAAAGATCTTTCAGTTTCTGGAGTTGATATTTATAACTTATCTAAGTTCAAAAGATCTAACCAAAATACTTGTATTAACCAAAAACCTTTAGTTAAAGTTGGCGATATAATTAAAGAAGGTGATATTATTGCAGATGGACCAGCTACAAAGCTTGGTGAGTTAGCACTTGGAAAAAATGTTACCGTAGCATTTATGCCATGGCAAGGTTATAATTTTGAAGACTCTATCTTAATTTCTGAAAGATGTGTAACCGATGATGTTTTTACCTCAATACATATTGAAGAATATGAGTCTATGGCCAGAGATACAAAGCTAGGTGCTGAAGAAATTACAAGAGATATTCCAAATGTAAGTGAAGAAAGTTTAAGGAACCTGGACGAGTCAGGAATAGTATATGTTGGTGCTGAAGTTAAACCAGGAGATATTCTGGTTGGTAAAGTTACTCCAAAAAGTGAAACTTCTTCTAGCCCTGAAGAGAAATTATTAAGATCTATTTTTGGAGAAAAAGCTACAGATGTAAGAGACTCTTCTTTAAAATTGAAGTCTGGTGGATCAGGAGTAGTAATTGATGTCCGTGTTTTCAATAGGCATGGAATAGACAAAGATGAAAGATCAATAGCTATAGAGAGATCAGAAATTGAATTAGTTCAAGAGGATAAAAAAGTAGAGGAAGAAATATTAAATAGAAATATTAAATTAAGAGCAATAGAACTATTAAAAAATCAAAAAATTAGCAAACAATTCAAAAATATTCAGCCCGAACAAAGTTTAAAAGATAGTGATTTAAACCCTCTTAACTTAAAAGAAATATGGAAATTAAATATTTCAAACGAATCTACAAATAACAATTTATTAAAACTAAAAAAACAATTTGATGAGGCTAATGAAGATATAAGATTGAGATTTGAAGATAAAGTAATAAAAATTAAACAGGGTGATGACTTGTTGCCAACAGTTATGAAAGTTGTAAAAGTATTTGTTGCAGTTAAGAGAAGATTGATGCCCGGAGATAAGATGGCTGGAAGGCATGGAAACAAAGGTGTTGTAAGTAAAATTGTCCCAATCGAGGATATGCCATATATGGCAAATGGAAAGCCAGTCGATATTGTTCTTAATCCTCTCGGTGTGCCTAGTCGTATGAACGTAGGACAAATTCTAGAGACTCATTTAGGTTGGGCATGTTCAGAACTCGGAGAACAAATAAAAGAACTTCTTAAAAACTTTGAAAAAACAGAGGAAGAGATTAAGAAAAAACTTAAAGTAGTTTATGGTAACAAATATTATGACTCTGTAATAAGTAAACTTAGTAAAAAAGAAGTTTTTGAGTTAGTAGAAAATATATCTAATGGTCTTCCTGTTGCTACCCCTGTTTTTGATGGAGCTTCAACAAAAGATATAACAAATTTACTTGATATATCTAAATTACCAAATTCTGGGCAAACAACTTTATGGGACGGAATAACTGGTGAAAAGTTTGATAGACCTGTAACAGTTGGAATAATATACATGTTAAAATTAAACCACCTTGTAGAAGATAAAATTCATGCAAGATCTACAGGACCTTATAGCTTGGTAACCCAACAACCTTTGGGCGGAAAAGCTCAATTAGGCGGTCAGCGATTTGGTGAGATGGAGGTTTGGGCTTTAGAAGCATACGGGGCCTCTTATACTTTACAAGAGATGCTGACTGTCAAATCAGATGATGTTGCGGGTAGAACTAAAGTTTACGAGACAATAGTAAAAGGAAATAATAATTTCGAGTCAGGAATTCCTGAGTCATTTAATGTTTTAATAAAAGAAATAAGAGCTTTAGGTTTAAACATAGAATTAAATTAATATGGAAAAAAACATCTCAACATTCAAAAATCAAAATAATATTCCAGAGAATATTTTTGATAGTATTAAAATTACTTTAGCTAGCCCAGAAAAAATAAAATCTTGGTCATTTGGTGAAATTAAGAAACCGGAGACAATCAATTATAGAACATTTAGACCAGAAAAAGATGGATTATTTTGTGCACGAATATTTGGCCCTGTTAAGGACTACGAATGTCTTTGTGGAAAATATAAACGAATGAAGTTTAGGGGTATTATTTGCGAAAAGTGCGGAGTTGAGATCACAAAATCAAATGTGAGACGAGAAAGAATGGGTCATATAGATTTGGCTTGCCCTGTAGCTCATATTTGGTTTTTAAAATCTTTACCAAGTCGTATAGCATTAGCTATCGACATGAAATTAAAAGATGTTGAAAAAGTATTATATTTCGAAAGTTTTATAATTATCGAACCTGGCCTTACAACATTGAAAAAAGGTGATTTAATTTCAGAAGAGGCACTAATCAAAGCACAAGATGAGTTTGGAGAAGACTCTTTTACTGCAGGTATAGGAGCAGAAGCAGTAAGAGATATTTTGCTCAGCCTTGATCTTCCAAAAGAGCAAAAGCGTTTAAGAGAGTCCTTAAAAGAAATAAAATCTAAAGTCACGGAAGAGAGAACTATCAAAAGATTAAAATTAGTCGAGTCCTTCATTGAATCTGGAAATAAGCCAGAATGGATGATTTTAACAACGGTACCCGTAATTCCTCCTGAACTGAGACCTCTAGTACCTTTGGATGGAGGAAGATTTGCGACTTCAGATCTTAACGATCTTTACAGAAGAGTAATCAACAGAAACAACAGACTTAAAAGATTACTTGATCTAAAAGCTCCAGATATAATTATAAGAAATGAAAAACGAATGCTCCAAGAGTCAGTTGACGCTCTATTCGACAATGGAAGAAGAGGAAGAGTCATTACCGGGACAGGAAAAAGACCTCTGAAGTCACTGGCAGAGATGCTTAAAGGAAAACAAGGAAGATTCAGACAAAACCTGTTAGGTAAAAGAGTAGATTATTCAGGTAGATCAGTAATTGTAGTAGGGCCAGAATTAAAATTACATGAGTGTGGTTTGCCAAAAAAAATGGCTTTAGAATTATTCAAACCATTCTTGTATGCCAGATTAGACAAACTTGGATTAGCTACTACTATAAAACAAGCTAAAAGGTTAGTTGAAAAAGAAAAAAGCGAAGTTTGGGATGCTTTAGAACATATTATAAGAGAACACCCAGTAATTCTTAATAGAGCACCTACTTTACACAGGTTAGGCGTCCAAGCTTTTGAAGCAAAACTAATAGAGGGAAATGCTATTGAGTTACACCCATTAGTTTGTGCTGCTTTTAATGCAGACTTCGATGGCGACCAAATGGCTGTGCACATACCTTTAAGCTTAGAAGCACAACTAGAGGCAAGAGTATTGATGATGTCAACTAATAATATTTTAAGTCCATCGAATGGAAGACCTATTATAGTACCTAGCCAAGACATAGTCCTAGGTATTTATTATCTATCCCAATCAAATGATAAGGAAGATAAAGTTAAAGGAATTTTTTCAAATATCAATGAAATTGAACAAGCATTAGAAAATAAATCTATAAGTTTACATTCTAAAATAATATCTGTTTTTAAAACAGTAGATGAAAATAACAATGAAATTTTTCAAAAATATAAAAGCACTGCTGGTCGTTTTTTACTTTCAAGCATTTTACCTAAAAATAGCAAGATTAAATTTACTTTAATAGACAGGCTTCTAACAAAAAAAATTGTTTCAGAAGTAATAGATACGATCTTTAGATTCTGCGGTCAAAAAGAGACAGTTATATTTTGTGATAAAATTAAAACCCTAGGATTCAAACATGCATTCAAAGCTGGGATTTCATTTGGTAAAGATGACTTGATTATACCTGAAACAAAAGAAAAGTTAATTTCAGGAACAAAAAAACAAATAGAAGAGTATGAAAAACAATATTCAGATGGACTTATTACAAGAGGTGAAAAATACAATAAAGTAGTTGATGTTTGGTCTAAATGCACTGATACAGTGGCAAATGAAATGATGAAAGAAATATCATCTGCAGAAAAAATATATCCAAATGGCAGAATCGAAACTAACTCAGTTTATATGATGGCAGACTCTGGTGCTAGAGGTTCCCAAGCTCAAATGAAACAGTTAGCAGGAATGAGAGGGTTGATAGCTAAACCATCTGGCGAAATTATCGAAACTCCTATAGTAGCAAATTTTAAAGAAGGGTTGACAGTTCTAGAATATTTTAATTCTACACACGGAGCTAGAAAAGGTTTAGCAGACACAGCATTAAAAACCGCAAATTCTGGATATTTAACAAGACGTTTATGTGATGTGGCTCAAGATCTTCAAGTTACAATGAAAGATTGTAACTCAAAATCTTTCATTACCTTAACTGAGATTATTGAGGGAGGTAATATATTAGTAAGTTTATCAGAGAGGGTGCTAGGAAGAGTTCCTGCCCAAGACATTAAGCACCCTATCTCAGGAGAAGTTATTTTGAAAAAGAAAACATTAATAGATGAAGCAGGATGTGAGTTAATAGACTCTGCTGGAGTAAAATCAATTAACGTTCATTCAGTGATTACTTGTGAGGCTGATAGAGGCGTTTGTCAAATGTGTTATGGAAGAGACCTATCTAGAGGTAAACTTGTAAGCGTAGGAGAAGCGATTGGAATGATAGCAGCCCAATCTATTGGTGAGCCGGGTACGCAATTAACAATGAGAACTTTCCACGTTGGGGGTACTGCTCAAATTAAAGAAGAGTCTCAAATTATTTCTAAAACAAAAGGTAAGTTAACTATTATTAACAAAAACTTAATAGAAGACTCCAAAAAAAATATTATTGTTATGGGTAGAAATACTCAATTGTCAATTGAGGATGAAAATGGGATCCAATTAGCAATTTATAAGGTGAATTATGGTTCAAAACTTTTCTTTAAAGATGGTGAAATTATTGACAAAGGCAAGAAAATTGCTGAATGGGATCCTTATACTCTACCTGTTATAGCTGAAACAAGTGGAGTTGCAAATTATATGGATCTTGTTGAGGGAGTATCTTTAACAGAAACTTTAGATGATGCTACAGGGATTGCAGCAAAATCAGTTACTGACTGGAAGTCCCTCTCTAAAAACTCCGAATTAAAACCTAGAATTACTCTAAGAAATGAGAAAGGAGAAATTATAAAAAAAGCTGATGGCAACGAAGCCAGATATTATCTAGTTCCAGACTCAATTCTTTCTGTTAAAGACGGTCAGAAAGTTTCAGCAGGAGATGTTTTAGCAAGATTACCAAAAGAAACATCTAAGACAAAAGATATTACAGGTGGTTTACCAAGAGTTGCTGAGCTATTTGAAGCAAGAAGACCTAAAGATAGTGCTATCATTGCTGAAAATGATGGAGTTATAGAATTTGGAAAAGAATTAAGAGGGAAACAAAAAATTTCTATAGTTTCTCCTAAAGGGGAAACATCTAACTACTTAATACCTAAAGGCAAACATGTTAACTTTAACCAAGGGGAAAAAATTAAAAAAGGTGAATATTTGTTAGATGGCAATCCAGCACCACATGATATTTTAAGGATTTTGGGTGTTGAGCGCTTGACTGAATATTTTGTTAATGAAGTACAAGAAGTGTATCGTTTACAAGGTGTTGTTATAAATGACAAGCACATAGAAGTTATTGTTAAGCAAATGCTTAAAAAAGTAGAGGTTAAAGAGTCAGGAGACTCAGATTTATTACTAGGTGAGGTTTTAGATTTACTTGATATTAATAAAATTAATAGTGAACTTAAAACTGCCAATAAAAAACCAGTGACTTATGAAAGAGTTTTATTAGGTATCACTAAAGCATCATTACAAACAAATTCTTTTATATCAGCTGCTTCATTTCAAGAAACGACAAGAGTTCTTACCGATGCGGCAATAAAAGGTAAAATAGATAATTTAAGAGGCCTTAAAGAAAATGTGATTGTAGGAAGACTAGTTCCAGCAGGAACCGGTCTAACAAAAATGGGCTGGGATAAAGAAGCAAAAGAACAAGATAAAATAAGATTAGAAGAACTTAAAAAAGAGCAGTCAGAAAACCAATCTATAGCCGAATAAACCTTGAAAAATAAGGATTAATTCCATTATTATTTATTGACTTTTGTGCCTTCAATGTTAGTTTAGCGCAATTTTGATAGTTGGAAGTAAGGTGGCATTTAACCTTAAACACTAACTAAACTTACCTTGATTTCAAGGCCCATCTTACAATCTTTATCAAAATTAAAATTATGCCTACTATAAACCAATTGATAAGAAAATCTCGGGTTAAACCTCTAATGCGTAATAAAGTTCCAGCTTTAGAAAAGCAACCTCTTAAAAGGGGTGTCTGCGTTAAAGTTTATACAACTACTCCAAAAAAACCTAATTCGGCATTAAGAAAAGTTGCTCGTGTTAGACTTTCAAATGGTTTTGAGGTGACAGCTTATATTGGAGGTGAAGGTCACAATTTGCAAGAACATTCTGTAGTATTAATTCGAGGAGGAAGAGTTAAAGATTTACCTGGTGTAAGATATCATATTTTAAGAGGTAACTTGGATACACAAGGTGTTGCAAATAGAAAAAAACGAAGATCATTATACGGAACAAAAAAACCTAAATAATTTCATTTATGTCTAGAAAAAGAAAAGCACCAGTAAGAAAAGTTTATCCAGATCCTAAATTTGGATCTGAAGTTATTTCTAAATTTATAAATTCTATAATGTATGATGGCAAAAGATCAAAAGCAGAAAAAATTCTTTATGATGCTTTGGATATTATCAAAGCTAAAAGCAAAGAAGATCCTATCAAAATTTTTAATTCAGCAATAAGCAATGTAAAACCTAATGTTGAATGTAGATCAAGAAGAGTTGGTGGTGCCACCTACCAAGTACCTGTAGAAGTAAAAGCTAAAAGAGCCCAGGCTTTAGCTTTACGATGGTTAATGGAGTCCACTCGAAAAAGAAAAAATAAAACTATGGCAGAGCGATTACATTTGGAACTGCTAGATGCATCACAAAATAAGGGATCAGCAATAAAAAAAAGGGAAGATACTCACAAAATGGCAGAAGCAAATAAAGCTTTCGCACATTTTAGGTGGTAATAAAGTTATGTCTAAAAAATATCCATTAGAAAAATATAGAAACATAGGTATCATGGCCCACATCGATGCTGGCAAAACGACTACAACTGAAAGAATTTTATACTATACAGGCAAAAGTCATAAAATTGGGGAAGTTCATGATGGAGCTGCAACAATGGATTGGATGGAACAAGAGCAAGAAAGAGGAATTACAATAACATCAGCTGCCACAACTTGTTTTTGGAAAGATCATAGAATTAATATTATTGATACTCCTGGACACGTAGATTTTACCATAGAAGTAGAAAGATCTCTAAAAGTTTTAGACGGAGCAGTTGCGGTTTTTGATGGTGTAGCTGGAGTCGAGCCTCAATCAGAAACAGTTTGGAGGCAAGCAGATAAATATAAAGTACCGAGAATTTGTTTTGTTAATAAACTTGATAGGACTGGAGCAGATTTTTTTATGTGCGTTAGCATGATAAAAGATAGACTAGGATGTAAGCCTCTAGTTTTACAGTTGCCGATTGGCTCTGAGTCTAATCTTAAAGGTGTTGTCGATCTCGTCAAAATGAAAGCTGTAGTTTGGCAAAATGAAGATTTGGGTGCTAAATTCACTTTAGAAGATATTCCAGCTGATCTTAAGGAAAAGTCCAACCAATATAGAAAAGAGCTAGTTGAAACTGCGGTAGAAGAGGATGAAAAATTAATGGAGGCCTACCTTGATGGAAAAGAACCTTCTGAAGCTGACCTTATTAAATGTATCAGAAAAGGAACTTTAGGTTTCAATTTTGTGCCTATAACAACTGGATCAGCATTTAAAAATAAAGGAGTGCAGCCACTTCTAGATGCAGTTGTTGATTATTTACCTAGCCCAAAAGATCTTGGTTCAATTGAAGGAACTAAACTTGGATCTGACGAGAAGGTTGAGATGAAATTTTCTGATAATGAGCCATTTTCTGCACTAGCTTTTAAAGTAGCAAACGATCCTTTTGTTGGTTCGTTAACTTTTATAAGAATTTACTCAGGTACAATTAAAGCAGGAACATCTATTTATAATTCATCAAAAGAAAAAACAGAAAGAGTTGGAAGAATGCTGCTTATGCACGCAAACAGCAGGGAAGACATTAAAGAAGCAAATGCTGGTGACATAGTAGCTTTAGCGGGTTTAAAATACACCATAACCGGACATACTTTATGCGAGGAAGACAATCCTGTCTTATTAGAACCAATGGAATTTCCAGATCCAGTAATCGAAATTGCGGTTGAGCCTAAGACAAAAGCTGACCAAGAAAAAATGGGTGAAGCATTAGGAAGACTAGCTAAAGAGGATCCATCATTTAGAGTTTCTTCAGATGAAGAGTCAGGACAGACAATTATTAAAGGAATGGGGGAACTACATTTAGATATAATTGTAGATAGAATGAAAAGAGAATTTAAGGTAGAGGCAAATATAGGTGCACCACAAGTTGCTTACAGAGAAACAATTTTAGGCTCATCTGAAGTTACTTATATTCACAAAAAACAGAGTGGTGGAGCTGGCCAATTTGCTAAAGTAACTCTTAATGTTGAACCTCTAGAACCTGGCAAAGGAAGAGAAGTTGAAAATAAGATTAAAGGAGGATCTATACCAAAAGAATTTATTCCAGGAGTAGAAAAAGGTGTTGAAAGTGTTGCAGATAGTGGAATTTTAGCAGGATTCCCTTTAATTGATTATAAAGTAACAATATTAGATGGGTTACATCACGATGTGGACTCAAGTGTATTAGCATTTGAGATAGCATCCAGAATGTGTTTTAGAGAGGCCTGCCAAAAAGCAACTTTAAAATTATTAGAACCCGTTATGAAAGTTGAAGTTGTAACTCCTGAAGATTTTATGGGAGATGTGATTGGAGATTTAAATAGTCGAAGAGGACAAGTTGGATCTACTGAGCCTAGGGGAAATGCTACAGTTATTGCAGCTACAGTTCCTTTAGCAAATATGTTTGGATACATAAACAACTTGAGATCATCAACACAAGGAAGAGCTCAATACACAATGCAATTCAGTCACTATGAAAAAGTTCCACAAAATGTTCAAGATGAGGTAACAAAAAAACTGGCTTAATTTATGGATAAACAAAATATTAGAATACATTTAAAAGCTTATGACAATAAAATTCTTGATTTGTCTACTGAGGAAATTGTTAATACGGCTAAACGTACTGGAGCCCAAGTAAAGGGACCAATACCTTTACCTACTAGAATTGAAAAGTTTACAGTTTTACGTTCACCACACATAGATAAAAAAAGCCGAGAACAATTTGAGTCAAGAACACACAAGAGATTAATTGATATAATTGAGCCAACACCACAAACAGTCGAAGCCCTGATGAAATTAGATTTAGCCTCAGGAGTAGACATAGAAATAAAGATATAAACTATGACACTTGGATTATTAGGAACAAAATTAGGCATGACTAGAGAATTTTTAAAGACTGGTCAATCAGTTCCTGTGACTGTAATTAAAATTGAGAAAGCAAGAGTTCTCGATGTAATCACAAAAGAAAAAAGAGGTTATTCTGCTCTTAAGGTAGGCTTTTTTAAAATTAAAAATTCAAAAATCACTAAACAAATGAAGGGTTATTTTGCAAAAAAAAATACAGAGCCCAAGAGGATACTAAAAGAATTTAGAGTAGACAAAGTGGACAACTACAAGGAAGGCAATGAATTTGGATTAGAGATACTAAAAGATAAGAAATTTGTTGATGTTAAAGCAAAAACCATAGGTAAAGGTTTTGCAGGTGCAATGAAAAGGTGGAACTTTGCAGGACTAAGAGCTTCTCATGGTGTTTCAATATCACACAGAGCTCACGGTTCTACAGGTCAAAACCAAGATCCTGGAAGAGTATTTAAAGGAAAAAAAATGGCTGGTCATATGGGAGATAAATATAGAACAATGCTTAATTTAGAAATCATCAGGTCAGATATTGATAACAGTCTAATTTATATTAGAGGCTCAATACCTGGATCAAAAAATTCTACAGTTCTTTTAAAAGAGTCAGTCAAAGATGTAAGAAGAAAAACTCTTACAGAAAAAATTGAAAATAAAGCAAAAAAACTACAAGCTGAAAAAGGAAAAAAGAAATAATTATGAAAATTAAACTTTTAAATATTAGTGGAGTTTCCTCTGAGACTGTAGATGTATCAGACAAAGTGATTAATCAAAAAGTTAATCACAAGTTAATCAAATACGTAATAGACTGGCAACTTAATCATCTTAAACCTAGAACAGCAAAAACAAAACAAAGAAATGAAGTTAGGGGCTCTACAAGAAAAATAGTTCCACAAAAGGGTTCTGGTGGAGCACGTCATGCGAGTAAGAAGGCTCCATTATTTGTAGGAGGAGGAATTGCCCATGGCCCTAAAGGAGCAGTGTATAAAATTAAAAAGATAAACAAAAAAGTTAGAAAACTTGCTTTAGCTCAAACACTTTCAAAAAAATACGTAGATAAAAATCTTTTTATTTTATCAGATATTAAAAAAGAGATTAAAAAAACTAAAGAGTTTAATAAGTTTCTAACCTCGAACAAATTATCCAATGCACTCATAGTTTCAGATTCCGAGTCAATGAAAAATATAGATAAGTCAGCTAGAAATATTAAAAATATAAAAATTATTAATAACGATGGAACAAATATTTATGATTTATTTAAGTACAAGAATGTTATTTTGACTTTATCTTCAATTAAAAAAATTGAAAATAGGATTTTAAATGAAAAAAATTAATTATATAGACTCTATTAGACAACCAATTATTACTGAGAAAGCAACTACTTTATCAGAACAAAATAAAACTGTCTTCAAAGTTCATTCTGGAGCAAACAAAAAAGCTATTAAAAAAAATATTGAGAAATTATTCAAAGTTAATGTTGTTAAAATAAATATAATAAACACTAAGACAAAAAATAAATTTAAACAAGGTAGATTAGCTACCAAAAGTGGTTATAAAAAAGCTATTATAACTCTTAAAAAAGGTCAAAGTATTGATCTAACCACTGGAATATAATTATGGCACTAAAAACTTTTAAACCTTACACTAAATCAAATAGAGGAACCGTAATAGTCAATAAAGCATCTTTGTGGAAGGGCTCTTCTTATAAACCTCTTACAAAAGGCCAATCCATCACTGGTGGAAGAAATAATTTTGGAAGGATAACCTCAAGACACAAAGGAGGAGGGCAAAAACACAAGTTTAGAATTATAGATTTTTTAAGAAAGAAGAAAAATATATCAGGAACTGTTGAAAGAATTGAATATGATCCAAATAGAACCGCGTATATTGCACTTATTAAATATACAGATAAAGAAATGACCTACATAATTTGTCCTCAAAATCTTAAAGTTGGAGACAAAATAGAGTCTGGAAAAAATGTAGAAATCAAAGTAGGAAACTGTTTAGAACTAAGAGATATTCCTCCTGGAACTTCAATTCATAATGTTGAATTATTACCAGGAAACGGTGGCAAACTTGCAAGATCTGCAGGATCCTCAGTTACACTCTCAGGCTATGACGGAGACTATGCGATAATAAAACTTTCTTCTGGAGAAACAAGAAAAGTAAGAAGTGACTGTGTAGCCACAATAGGTGTTGTTTCTAACCCGGATCAAAAAAATATAAAAATTGGGAAAGCTGGTAGAAATAGGTGGAAAGGAAAAAGACCACAATCTAGGGGAGTTGCTATGAACCCTGTTGATCATCCACACGGAGGTGGTGAAGGTAAAACTTCAGGCGGAAGAAGTCCAGTATCACCATGGGGACAATCTGCTAAAGGATTAAAAACCAGACGACCTCAAAGAAGCGATAAATTGATAATAACAAGAAGAAAGAAAAGAAAAAAATAATTATGACTAGAGCTATTTGGAAAGGACCATTTGTACATCCGAGTTTATTAAAGAAAGTTGATAAGCTAAAAGATGTAGCTAATAAGAAACCTATAAAAACGTGGTCACGAAACTCTACGATAATACCTGACTTTGTCGGTATAAGCTTCCAAATTCATAATGGAAAATCCTTTATACCAATAACAATTTCTGAAGAAATGGTTGGTCATAAATTAGGTGAATTTGCACCCACAAGAACATTTAAAGGCCACACTCCAGCTGATAAAAAAGCAGCTGCTGAAGCAGCAAGTTCTGCGACTTCAAAAACGGGAGATAAACCTGCTGCAGCTAAGACTGGAGATAAACCAGCGGCAGCAAAACCAGCTCCAAAACCTGCGGGAGGGGACAGTGGAAAAAAATAATATTTCAATTAGAGCAATAAACAAAAACGTTAGATCAAGTCCAAGAAAAATTGCACTAGTTCTAGACTACATTAGAGGAAAAAAAGCCGACATAGCTTTAAGAGATCTTGATTTTACAAGAAAGAGAATAGCTGCCGATGTCAGTAAAACAGTTAAGTCTGCTATAGCCAATGCAGAAAATAATTATCAATATGATATTGATAATTTGTTTGTAAAAGAAGCTTATGTGGGCAAATCACTAGTAATGAAAAGATTTAGGCCAAGAGCAAAAGGTAGAGCAAGTCCAATAAAAAAACCATTCAGCAGAATTACTATTGTACTTGCTGAAAAGAAATCACAAGAAAAGAAAAAGATTGAAAAAAAACAAACTCAATCAAAATCTAAAGGCGAAAAAAAAGGAACTAAATAATGGGACAAAAAATTAATCCAATCGGTTTTAGATTAGGCATCAACAGAGGTTGGGATTCTGTTTGGTTTGCCAAAAAAAAAGAATTTGGAAAATATTTAATAGAAGATTTTAAAATTAGAAATTATATTAAAAAAAATATAATTAACTCTGGAGTTTCAGAAATAGTAATTGAAAGATCATCAAAAAAATGCACTGTTTCTATTCATACTTCTAGACCAGGTTTTGTGATAGGTAAAAAAGGTGCTGATATTGAAAAGATTAAAAAGAATATAATGAAAATTACCGATAGCGAAGTAACTGTTAATATTAAAGAGATCAAGAAACCTGAATTAAATGCTAGTTTAGCAGCAGAAAATATCGCTCAACAACTAGTGAAAAGAATAGCTTATAGAAGAGCAATGAAAAGATGCATGCAATCAGCAATGAGATTAAATGCGAAAGGTATAAAAGTTATGGTAAGTGGTCGATTAGCAGGAAATGAAATAGCTAGAACTGAATGGTTGCGTGAAGGCAGTATACCATCACACACTCTTAGAGCTGATATTGACTATGGAATAGCTGAAGCTCTAACAACTTATGGAATTATAGGGGTAAAGGTATGGATTTATAAAGGTGAAAAATTTGATAAAGACGTTGAAAAAGAAAAAATGGAGAAGGTAAAAAATGTTACAGCCAACAAGAACTAAATTTAGAAAAGCTTTTAAAGGTAGAATTCATGGAAAAGCTACTCGTGCTGCAGTTTTAAACTATGGACAATTTGGATTAAAAGCTATTCAGCCTGAGAGAGTAATTGGGAAACAAATTGAGGCCGCTAGGGTTGCATTAACCAGATATATGAAAAGAACTGGTAAAGTTTGGACAAGAGTTTTTCCAAATATTCCAGTTTCAAAAAAACCAACTGAAGTTAGAATGGGAAAGGGAAAAGGCTCCCCAGAATATTATGCATGCAGAGTAAAACCTGGAAGAATAATCTTCGAGGTTGATGGCGTTACAGAAGAGGTGGCTAGAGAAGCATTATATAAGGCTTCAGCAAAATTACCAATAAAAACAAAATTTATTAAAAGATAAAAATGAAAAATAAGAAAAAAGAAGATAAAAAACTAACCAAGGTTCAAGCCGAAAAAAAGATAATGGAATTAAAGAAAGATTTATTTAATATTAGGTTTAAGAAAATTAATGGACAAGTAGAAAATTCAGCTCAATATAATCTTATTAAAAAAAATATTGCTAGACTTTTTTCTACTTTAAAGGAGAGTAAATGAGCAAAAAAGTATTAAAAGGAAAAGTGACAAGTGCAAAAAATAACAAAACTATTGTTGTAGAGGTTACTAGAAAATTCAAACATCCATTTTATTCGAAAGTTATTTCAAGATCAAAGAAATACCACGCTCATGATGAAAAAAATAAATTTAAAGAGGGTGATAACGTAGAAATTATTGAGTGTAAGCCCTTTTCAAAGAAAAAAACTTGGGAAGTTATAGTTAAATGATTCAAATTCAAACAGAATTAATGGTTGCTGACAATACAGGCGCAAAAAGAGTAGAGTGCATAAAGGTTTTAGGTGGCTCAAAAAGAAGATATGCAGGCGTGGGAGACTTAATAGTAATAAGTGTTAAAGACGCTATACCAAAAGGAAAAGTTAAAAAAGGGTCTGTTCATAAAGCTGTTGTGGTCAGAACAAAAAAAGAAATATTTAGAGATGATGGTTCAAAAGTACAATTTGACAGTAATGCAGTAGTACTAACTGATGAAAAAGGTGAACCAATTGGAACAAGAATTTTTGGACCTGTTACAAGAGAACTTAGAATAAAAGGTCATACAAAAATAATTTCTTTAGCACCGGAGGTTATCTAAAATGATGTTAAAAAAAGGCATTCAAGTTAAGGTAATGGTTGGTAAAGACAAAGGTAAAACAGGAGAAATTTTGGAGATAATAAGAAAAAGAAATCTTGTAAAAATCAAAGGTTTAAATATGGTTAAAAGACACATTAAACCGAGCAAAGAAAATAAAGGTGGAATTGTATCTAAAGAAAGCTTTATCCACCAATCAAATATAAAAAACTTAGATTTGACTAAAAAAAAGAAAGAAAAAAAATAAATGATAGCAAGGCTAAAAAATATTTACCAAAAAGAAATCACACCCAAATTGATGAGTAAGTTAAATTATAAAAATATTCATCAAGTCCCAAGATTTGAAAAAATAGTTTTAAATATGGGTTTAGGACAAGACGGATCTGATAGCAAAAAAATTAAATCATGCATTGAAGACATGTCGTTAATTGCTGGTCAGAAAGCAGTAATTACTAAATTTAAAAAATCTATTTCAAACTTTAAAACGAGGAAAGGTAGTAGCGCTGGAGTTAAAGTAACCTTAAGATCAAATAAGATGTACGAATTCATAGATCGTTTAGTAAATATAGCCCTACCAAGAATAAAAGATTTTAGAGGTTTAAGTGACAAGGGTATTGATAACTCTGGAAATTATAGTTTTGGAGTCAAAGAACATATTATTTTTCCAGAAGTAAACTTTGACAAAGTGGATAAAATTAGAGGTTTAGATATTATTTTGGTTACGACTAGCAACTCTAAAGAAGCCACTTTAGAGCTACTTAAAGAATTTAATTTTCCAATAACAACAAAAAAAAAAATAATTAAGGAGGAACATGGCAAAAACTAGTGCAATTCAAAAAAATTTAAAACGAATTAAAATGGAAAAAAAATACGCGAAAAAAAGAGCAGATCTTAAAAAGATTATAAAGAACAAGAAACTAGAACTTTCTGAGAGATTTGCAGCCCAACAAAAATTAAGCAAATTACCAAAGAATTCTTCAAAAGTGAGAATAAGAAACCGTTGTGAGATAACTGGAAGACCACACGGAGTTTATAGAAAACTAAAGATATCAAGAATTGCCCTTAGAGACATGGGAGCCGCAGGCAAAATTCCTGGTATGACAAAATCGAGCTGGTAGGAGGAAAAAAATATGACTTTAAGTGACCCAATAGGCGACATGTTTACTAGAATAAGAAATGGACAAATGCGTTTGCTGAATACTATTAATGTTCCAGCATCAAATTTTAGATCTAAAATTTTAGAAGTATTAAAATCTGAAGGCTATATATCAAATTTTTTTATAGATAAAAAAGAAAATAATAAAAGCATATTAAGAGTTGATCTTAAGTATTACGAAGGCGCTCCTGTTATTAAAGAAATTAAAAGAATTTCAAAACCTGGCAGAAGAGTTTATTCAAGAGCTACTAGTATACCAAAAATTCAAAATGGCCTAGGATTAGCAATATTATCAACCCCTAAAGGAGTTATGTCAGATCATCAAGCAAGAAAAAATAATCTTGGTGGTGAGATAATCTGCAAGGTATTTTAATGTCGAAAATTGGAAGAAAAAATATTATTTTACCCAAGGACTCAAGCGTAAAAATTGAGGGCAACAAACTTATTGTTTCTGGTCCAAGGGGATCCAAAGAACTTAGTATAAATGATAAGATATTTTCTTCTAAAGTTAATGAAAAAAATGAATTTCAAATACTTCCATTAAGCAAAAAAGTGGATAAAAAAACATCCATTCTTTGGGGAACTTACAGAAGCTTAATAAATAATGCTGTAAAGGGAGTTTCACTAGGTCATGAAAAAATTTTAGACATCACAGGTGTTGGTTTTAGAGCAAATCTAAAAGGAGAAATTCTTAATCTTCAATTAGGATTTAGCCATGATATAAATTTTAAAATTCCAAAAGATGTTAAAATCACAGTAGAAAAACAAACAGTAATAAAAATAACTGGTGTAGACAAAGAGATAGTCTCAAAAATAGCCTCAAATATTAAGGCTTTAAAACCAGTTGAACCATACAAGGGCAAAGGTATTAAAGAAAAAAATCAATTTGTCCTAAGGAAAGAAGGAAAGAAGAAATAAAATGTCTAAAATTAATAAAACCATTAAAAGAAAAAATAGAAACAGAAAAAGACTAAAAAAAGTTAATGTAGACAGGTATAGAATATCTGTTTTTAAATCTTTAAAAAATATCTCAGCTCAAATTATTGATGACAAACTAAAAAAAACTTTAGTCTCTGCATCTTCTATTGAAAAAGAGCTAAAAAGTGGGAAAAGTAAAAAAATGGATAAATCTAATTTATTAGGAGAAATGTTGGCTAAAAGAGCAAAAGAAAAGAAAATTAACAAAGTTTATTTTGATAGAGGGTCATACAAATATCACGGTAGAATAAAAGCTTTTGCTGACTCACTTAGAAAAAACGGATTGGAGTTTTAGATGGCGGAAATTAATAAAATAGACAGCGATATAAAAGAAAGACTAGTTGCCATAAACAGGATTACTAAAGTGGTAAAGGGAGGAAGAAGATTTGGCTTTTCAGCTTTGGTTGTAGTTGGAAATCAAAAAGGAAGCATCGGGGTGGGTCAGGGAAAATCAAAGCAAGTCCCTGATGCAATTAAAAAAGCAACTGAGGTAGCCAAAAAAAATCAAATTAAGATTCAACTAAAAGAAGGAAGAACACTTCATCATGATGTTCGTGGTAGAAATGGATCTGGTAAGGTTTTCATGAGAACAGCTCCAGCTGGTACAGGAATAATCGCAGGAGGACCTGTAAGATCTGTTTGTGAAGTTTTAGGAATACAAGATATTGTTGCTAAATCTTTAGGCTCAGCTAACCCACACAATGTGTTGAAAGCATGCATAAAAGGATTAAAATCACAAACTTCTCCTAAGTTACTTGCTTCAATAAGAGGAAAGAAAATATCTGAGATCATAGTAAAAAGGGAGAATGATTAATGAAACTTAATACATTGGTCAGAATTAATTCAAAAAAGATCAGACCAGGAAGAGGTATAGGCTCTAGCAAAGGCAAAACTTCAGGAAGAGGTCACAAAGGACAAAAGGCAAGATCAGGAGTTGCCATTAAAAGCTTCGAAGGCGGTCAAATGCCATTATATAGAAGGTTACCTAAAAGAGGTTTTAAATCTATTTTTAAAAATGATATTGCAGTAATAAATCTTTCTTCTCTACAAAAATTTTATGACAATAAAAAATTAGACTTGAATTCTTCATTAGACTTAAAGGTTCTGAAAGAAAAAAATATTATAAACAGAAAATATTCAAAATTAAAAATTTTAGGTTCAGGTGAAATAAAAGCTAAAATCAATATAAGTGCAAATTTTATTTCTAAAGGTGCAAAATTGAAAATAGAAAAAGCAGGCGGAACTTTAAATATTTTAAAAAAGTAAAAAATTATTATGTCTAGTGAAAATTTAAGCGCAGGAGCATTTAGCCAAGCAACTGACCTAAAGAAAAGAATACTTTTTACAGTTATTCTTTTGATGGTTTATCGTCTCGGTACATACGTGCCCTTATCTGGTATAGACCCAGACTCACTTAAGGAGATTATGTCTACAAGTCAAAAAGGCTTGTTAGGTATGTTTAATATGTTTTCTGGAGGAGCAGTATCAAGAATGGCAATTTTTGCATTAGGAATTATGCCTTATATTTCTTCATCTATTATAGTTCAACTGTTAACCGGGGTATCTGATTATTTTAAAAGCTTAAAAGAACAGGGAGAAATAGGAAGAAAAAAAATTACTCAAATAACAAGATATGGAACTGTTCTCATTGCTTGTTTGCAGGGCTATGGTGTTGCAGTAGGTCTTGAGAATGCTGGCTCAATTGTAACAGATCCTGGAATGTATTTTAGACTAACTACCACAGTTTCCTTGGTAGCTGGTACAACTTTTTTAATGTGGTTAGGGGAACAAATCACTTTAAGAGGTGTAGGTAATGGTATTTCATTAATAATTTTTTCAGGCATTGTAGCTGAGATACCTAGAGCTCTAGCTTCAACTTTTGAACTTGGTAGAACAGGAGCACTATCACCTATACTTATCGTTGGAATTTTTGTTTTAGTAATTGCAACAGTTTTATTTATTGTATTTTTTGAAAGAGCAATGAGAAAAATTTTAGTTAATTATCCAAAAAGGCAACAGGGAAATAAAATTTATGGTGGCGAGTCTTCGTATTTGCCATTAAAAATAAATACAGCAGGTGTGATCCCAGCTATTTTTGCTTCAGCGCTTTTATTATTGCCTATAACAATGTCAAACTTTGGATTTTCCAAGTCAGAAACTTTTTTAAAAATATCTTCTATGTTCACGCAAGGGCAACCTCTTTATATGTTGCTTTATGCTTCAGGAATAATTTTCTTCTCATTTTTTTACACAAATATAGTTTTTAATCCTAAAGAAACCGCTGAAAATTTAAGAAAGTACGGAGGATACATACCTGGAATCAGGCCTGGAGAAAGAACTGCTGAATATATTGAAACTATATTAATGAGGCTTACTTCAATTGGTGCTTTATATTTAACTTTCGTGTGCTTAATGCCTGAGTTTTTAATTTCAAAGTATCCGATACCATTTTATCTTGGTGGAACCTCCATATTAATTGTAGTTGTTGTTGCAATGGACACTGTAACTCAGGTTCAAACTAGGCTAATGAGCTCCCAGTATGAATCACTGATAAGAAAAAGTAAGTTTGGAAAATAATATAAGACAATATGAATGTTATAATCTTTGGTCCCCCAGGTGCTGGTAAAGGAACTCAGTCCAAATTTATTTCAAAAAAGTTTAATTTGTTTCAACTTTCCACTGGTGACTTTTTAAGAAAAGAAATTTCAAAAAAAACTGAATTAGGCAATAAAATTTCATCAACAATAAGTTCAGGATCTCTCGTGTCTGATGATATAGTTTCTGATTTAATAGAGAAAATTATATCAAATAATAAATTTTGTAATAGAATAATTTTTGATGGTTATCCAAGAAGTTTAAAGCAAGCAAAAAATTTAGATTATTTATTAAAAAAGTATAAGCAAAAAATAGATATAGTCTTTAAACTGTCTGTAAGTTTAGAAACAATAAAAAAAAGAATTGCAGAAAGACTAAGTATAGAAAAAAGGGATGACGACAGTAATGAAGTAGCAATAAAAAGATATGAAACATATGAAAAATCAACAGAACCTATTATGGAATATTATAAAAAAATGAATTTATTAAAAGTGATAGATGGAGAGAGGTCTATAGATCAAATTAACAAAGAAATAAGCGATTTAATGGCTGTTATAGAGGGTTGACATTACAAAATAACGCCATATAAATACGTTTTTAAACATTAACCCATTAAATTATGGCCCGTATAGCCGGAATTAATATTCCACAAAATAAAATTGTCAGCGTAGCCCTAACTTATATACATGGCATAGGTTTATATTCATCAAAAAAAATTTGTGAGAAATTAAATATCTCAAAGAACACAAGAGTAAACCAATTATCAGAAGAACAAGTTTTAAAAATTAGAGAACATATTGATGCTAATCATAAAGTTGAAGGTGACCTAAGAAGAGAAACTTCTGTCAATATCAAACGATTAGTAGACCTTGCAACATATAGAGGAAGCAGACACAAAAAAAAATTACCAGTTAGAGGCCAAAGAACCCACTGCAACGCAAGAACAAGAAAAGGAAAAGCCATAGCGATTGCAGGTAAAAAACTTACTCCTCTTAAAAAATAAATAATATTTCTAATGAATAAAAAAAAAGAAGATACACAAAAGAAAGATAGCGAAAAAAAAACTACAATTATTGCTAAAGAGTCATCTTTTAAAAAGAAAAAAAAGGTTAAAAGAAATATTACATCGGGTATCGCGTTTGTTAATTCTACTTTTAACAACACAATAATTACAATAGCTGACGAAAGTGGAAATGTTATTTCGTGGTCATCTGCAGGCGCAAAAGGCTTTAAAGGTTCTAGAAAGTCAACACCTTACGCGGCACAAGTTGCAGCAGACGATGCAGGAGGTAAAGCTTATGAACAAGGATTAAGAACACTAACTGTTCAAGTAAAAGGACCAGGCTCAGGACGTGAAACAGCACTGAGAGCTTTTCAATCTAAAGGATTTAAAATTACATCTATAAAAGATACCACGCCTATGCCACACAATGGAACTAGGCCACCAAAAAAAAGGAGAGTATAAATGCAAGCGCCAAATAATATAATTGATAAAAACTGGAAAGCTTTAATAAAACCAAGCAAGTTAGAAATAACAAGCAATGAAGACAGATCAATTGCTAAGGTAATAGCAGAACCTCTTGAAAAAGGCTTTGGACAAACTATTGGTAACTCACTTCGAAGAATATTGCTATCATCTATTCAAGGTGCCGCTGTTACTGCTATTCAAATTGACGGAGTCCTGCATGAATTTTCATCTATTAAAGGAGTTAGAGAAGATGTAACAGACATTGTTCTTAATGTTAAAAATTTAGCTATCAAGTCTTCCGCTAAAGGAGCAAAAAAAATTATACTAGACGTTCAAGGCCCAAAAGAAGTAAAAGCTAAAGATATTACTTTAGTTCCAGAAATTGAAATATTAAATCCAGATTTAACCATTTGTAATTTAGATGAAAAAACTAATTTTCATATGGAATTGCAGGTAGATAGTGGAAAAGGCTATGTTTCAGCAACAAAAAATAAATCTGAGGACAACCCGCTGGGTTTAATCGCAATAGACTCTCTTTTTAGTCCTGTTAAAAAAGTTTCTTTTACAATTGAAAATACTAGAGCAGGAAGCGCACTTGACTATGATAAATTACTAATGACAGTAGAAACAAACGGCACAGTAGAAGCAGAAGATGCAATAGCTTACTCAGCTAGAATTTTTCAAGACCAACTTTCCATGTTTGTAAACTTTGAAGATCCTAAAGAAGTTGTACAAGAAGTTAAATCAAGTGAACCTGAATTTAATAAAAATCTTCTTAAAAGGGTGGAAGAACTTGAATTATCTGTTAGATCTATGAATTGTTTAAAAAATGATAATATAATTTACATTGGTGACCTAGTTCAAAAAACTGAACCTGAGATGCTAAGAACCCCTAACTTTGGAAGAAAATCTCTCAACGAAATCAAAGAAGTTTTAAGCACAATGTCATTATATTTGGGAATGGAGATACCAAATTGGCCACCAGATAATATTGCAGAACTTTCAAAAAAATTAGAGGAAAATACATACTAAAATGAGACACAAGTTAGGTTACAGAAAATTAAATAAGTCCTCTGAGCACAGGAAGGCTTTATTTAAGAATATGTTAAATTCATTAATTAAATACGAGCAAATAATCACAACTCTTCCAAAAGCAAAAGAACTTAAACCTCAAATTGACAAAGTGATTACAATCGGTAAAAAAAATATTTTAAGTAATAAAAAAAAACTTTTTTCAAAACTACAAGACAAAAAATCAGTTGTAAAAGTTTTTGATATTCTATCTGCGAGATACAGTAAAAGAAAAGGTGGTTACAGCAGGGTTTTAAAGGCTGGATTTAGAACAGGTGATGATGCTCCGATGGCTGTTATAGAGCTGGTAGATAGAGATGCAAATGCTAAAAAGATAGATAAACCAAAAAAAATTGAGTCTAAGAGCACTGAAAAAAGAGAAGCAACACCTAAAGTTGCTACCAAATAAGCTAGAAAAAGTTCTAAATGCCCCAGAAATACACAGTAGAGAGCAACTTTCATAATGCTAGACTGGATAGATGGTTCAAATCCAATGTTATTAGCTTACCTCAGTCCCTTTTAGAAAAAATTATTAGAAAAAATAAAATTAAAATTAATAAAAAAAAGGCTAAAACTTCTTATAGAGTCCAACATGGAGACCTAATCGAAGTTTATGATATTTCTAAGTTTAAATCTTCAGAGAGAGTAAAACCACTACAATATAAGCCATCAGAAAAAGAAAAAAAAGAGTATGATGACTTTATTATAGAAAATAATGAAAATTTTGTTGTAATAAACAAACCATCGGGCATACCAGTTCAATCAGGCACAAAATCCTTTAAGAATATTATAGATATTTTAAAATCGACAAAATATTTTGAAAACTTAAAGCCATTTATCGTTCATAGACTTGATAAAGAGACCTCAGGTATTCTGATTGTATCAAAAAATCGAAAATATGCTCAATTATTCACTTCTCTTTTTAGAATTAGAAAGATTCACAAAACTTATCTAGCAATAACATATGGAAAAATAAACCCTAAGATAAAAAATATGGTCGATAATTTAATTTCATACGATAATAAGAAAAAAATCATTCAAAAAGCTATATCTTATATGAGTGTTATTAAAAGCTCTTCTGATCACACTTTAGTTGAACTTAATCCAATTACTGGAAGAAAACATCAATTAAGAAAACAATTATTTAACATTGGAAATCCCATAGTTGGAGATGATAAGTATTTTTTAAATAAAAAATTTAGGAAACTTAGTGGAAAAAAAGGTAAGCTTATGCTTCATGCGTATAAAATTAAATTTATAATTAATAATATTAAATATAGTTTTAAAGCAAATTATGATAAAGAATTTGAATTTTTTTTAAAAAAGAGATTTTAAATTTTACTTAGTATTTCAAAAAAAACATCCTTTAAGTTTTTGTTAACGTTTTTAACAATCGTTCTCTTCTCATTATAAACCGATGTAATCATTTCATTATTTAAGCCACATGGAATAATTTTTTTATAATCCTTAAGATCATTATTTATATTGATCGAGCAACCATGAAAAGCTACCCATCTTGATACTCTAATTCCTATAGCAGCAATTTTTTTTCTTTTTACCCAAATTCCTATATTCTTTTTATCAGATCGTCCATTAATTTTGTAAATTTTTAAAAAATTAATAATACATTTTTCTATTTTACTTACTAGGTTTCTTATATCTTTTTTCCTGTAGTTTAAGTTCAGTACAAAATAAATAATTTTTTGACCTGGGTTATGAAGAGTAATTTTTCCACCTCTGTTAGTTGGTATAACCTTTATTTTTTTATCTAAAATCTCATTTTTAGAATATCTTATCCCTGCTGTATAAGTTTTAGGATGTTCTAAAATCCACAATAATTCAGAGACTTTACCTTTCTTATTATTTTCTACTCTTTTTTGAAGAAATTTCATCGCATTTTTATAGGTAATTGGTCGTTTACTGATTTTAATTTTTATGCTCATTTAAATTGAAATTTATCATTATATGAACTATTAGTCTCAAAAAAAACAATCAGGATTTTTTATGAGTTTGCTAAAATCAATAGGCGGAAAAAAAGTAAATTTTGATTTCAACAAAGATTTTATTAGCATTTTTACTGATAAAATTAAGAATTCTGATATAAAGTTTATAAATCAGACATTAAAAGACCTGCACCCGTCTGATGTAGCTAATTTGATTGAAAATTTATCTATAGAAACAAGAGCAAAATTAATTGAAATTGAAGAATTTAATATTGATCCTGAAATATTCATTGAAATAAACGAGTCTATACAAACAGAAGTACTTCAGCTTTTATCACCTGACTCTATAGCTAAAATTTTAAGAAGATTGGAGTCAGATAACTCTATAGCTATTTTAGAAAACCTTGAAGAAAAAAAGAAATCAGCAGTACTTGATAAACTGCCACCAAAAGATAGATTTTTATTAGAAGAAGGATTAAGTTATCCTGAAGACTCTGCAGCAAGAATTATGCAAAGAGAGTTTACCGCAGTACCAAGTAATTGGACTGTTGGTCAAACAATTGATTACTTAAGAGAAAATAAAGATTTGCCTGAAGAATTTTTAGAAATATTCATTGTTGATAATGATTTTAAACCAGTAGGAATTGTACCATCTTCTAGAGTTCTAAGAACACCTCGTGAATCTAAGATGAATTCAATAATGAGAGAAATGCCTGTTCTGATTCCTGTAAATATGGACAAAGAAGAGGTTGGACATACTTTTGAAAACTATAATTTATTATCAGCTGGAGTAGTTAATAAAAACAATAAATTAGTTGGAATGATTACGGCTGATGATGCGGTTACAGTTGTGCAAGAAGAAGCTGAAGAAGATGCCTTAAGACTCGCAGGAGTTGGAGATGAAGAAATTACAGACAGTGTTTTTATTAAAACCAAAAGAAGATTTAATTGGCTTTTTTTAAACTTGCTTACAGCTTTATTAGCAACCTGGGTTATCAGTATATTCGGAGCATCAATAGAGCAGATGGTTGCTCTAGCTTTTTTAATGCCAATAGTAGCTTCAATGGGAGGAAATGCAGGAATGCAAACTCTTGCGGTTACAATTAGAGCAATAGCAACAAAAGAATTATCTACAAGTAATTTTAATAAAGTTGTCACTAAAGAATTTTTAATAGGAATATTAAATGGCGTTATATTTGCTGTAATTACAGCAGTTATAGTTCAGCTTTGGTTTAAGGAATTAAATCTTTCGTTATTAATTGCAATTTCAATGGTTCTAAATATGATTGTAGCAGGATTATTTGGTATTTTAGTTCCAGTTTCTTTAAAGAAACTTAATATTGATCCTGCACTTGCTTCAAGTGTTTTTGTAACTACAATCACTGATGTTATTGGATTTCTCTCTTTTTTAGGAATAGGTTCCTACTTTTTTTTAAACTAAACGTTGTCAATAAGTCTTGTACCATTCAAGTAGTAAGCAATAAAAATATTGAATTTAGAGTTTATATTTAATGGTTTTTTTAAAGTATTTAAATTTATACATTCTATATAATCTATTTTTTTTACTCCTAGTTTATTAAGTTTTTTTATAATTAAACTTTTATTTAATTTGACAAAAGATCCTTTCTTTAAATTTCTTTTTTCTGTTTTTAATAATTTAAAAACTTTTGAGGCAATTAAGATCGAATGATTATTTAAACTTTTATTCCTAGATGATAAAGCCACACCATTATTAGATCTTATAGTTTTACAAGATATAAGCTTAGTCTTAATATTTCTCTTTTTGATGTGTTTTTTTATTATAAAAAGTTGTTGATAATCCTTTTTTCCAAAATAAATATATCTAGGTTTTATTATTTCAAGCAGTCTATTTACTACATTAACTACACCTAAAAAGTGAGACCTCCTAAACTTGCCACACAGTGTTTGACTAACTTTGTCTAGGTAAATCTTCTTGATAGTTTTAAATGAATAAACATCTTTAAAATTAGGCATGTACACATAATCTACTTTAAGTTTTTTTAATATATTCAAATCAAGCCTTAAATTTCTTGGGTAGGATTTAAAGTCTTTTTTGGAATTAAATTGTTTGGGGTTTACAAATATTGAAATAATTACTTTCCCCCTTTTAGCTTTTGCTCTTTGTATTAAATATTTGTGACCAGAATGAAGTCCTCCCATTGTTGGGACAAAAGACAAGTTTTTATTCGAACTTATTTCCCTTTTAAGAGCTAACCTATGTTTAAATATTTTCATTTGTATAATGAAATGATAATAATAAATACTAGAATCATATGATAAAACAAGCAATAATTCCACTAGCTGGATTAGGCACAAGAATGCTTCCTCTAACTAGCGTCATGGCCAAAGAGTTACTTCCAATCAATGGAAAGCCAAATTTAGAATATATTATGGAAGAATGCATAGATGCTGGAGTAAAACAATTTATTTTTATAATTTCCAAAAAAAAAAGAAATATTAAAAAGTATTTTTTTAATGATATTTTTTATAAAAAAATCTTAAGAGTCAAAAAAGATAGAAGAATTAGAAAAGAATTTTTAAAAATCAAGAAATACCAAAAAATGATAAAGTTTGTTTATCAAAACAAACCAAAAGGAACTGGAGATGCAGTGTTAAAATGTAAAAAATATTTAAAAGGAAAATATTTTTTAATGTTATTACCAGATGATTTAATTATTCAAAAAAATTGCTCAAAGGAGATGATAAATTTGCATAAAAAATCAAAAGGTTCAATAATCGCAACAAAAAAAGTACATCGAACATCAGTTTCAAGATGGGGAATTCTCTCGACAAAAAATAAAAGAAAAAATTTCTTTCAAATTTCTGACGTTGTAGAAAAACCAAGTTTAAGTAAAGCTCCTTCCAATTATGCGATTATTGGTAGATATATTTTACCAACAAAAATTATAAAAGAAATTAAAAAATTAAAACCAGGCCAGGGAGGGGAAATACATATTACAGATGCAATTAAAAATCTTTTAAAAAAAGGTGAAAAGTTTTACGGAAATATTTTTAAAGGAAAATATCTAGATTGTGGAACCCTAGATGGCTATATTGACTCTGGAATTCAAATTTATAAAAAAAATTAAAATATTATGAGAATTTGTATGATTGGGACAGGATATGTTGGATTAGTAAGCGGAACATGTTTTGCCGACTTAGGAAATAAAGTTTACTGTATAGACAAAGATAATAAAAAAATAAAAAAATTAAACTCTGGTATATCTCCTATATTTGAACCTGGTTTAAATGAAATTTTAAAAAAAAACTTTAATGCTGGAAGACTAATTTTTTCGACTAACTTAAAAGAAGCAGTAAACAATTCAGACATAATTTTTATTTGTGTAGGAACTCCTACTAAAAAAGGATCACATTCTGTGGATTTGAAGTATGTTTTCAAAGCAGTTAAAGAAATAGCAAAAGTTTCTAAAAGAAAAAAAATAATTGTAAATAAATCAACCGTTCCAGTAGGCACTGGTGACAAAGTCGAAAAGATTTTAAAAAAATTAAAAAAAAGAAAATTTGATATAATATCTAATCCAGAATTTTTAAGAGAAGGTGAGGCTATAAGAGATTTTAGGTATCCAGATAGAATTGTAATTGGTTCAGATAATAAAAAAGTTTTTTCTGTTATGAGAAAACTCTATCAACCATTAATTATTAAAGGAGCTAAATTTTTTACCACAACAAGAAGAGGTGCGGAGCTAATTAAATACGCTTCTAATGCTTTTCTAGCCACTAAGATAACCTTTATTAATGAAATAGCTAATTTATGTGAAAAATCAGGCATAAATGTAGAAGCAATTTCCTTAGGAATGGGAAGTGATGTAAGAATTGGCAGTAGATTTTTAAGAGCTGGACCTGCTTATGGAGGATCATGCTTTCCAAAAGATACAAAAGGATTAGTTTCTACTGCAGATGCTTACAAAATAAACATGTCCATTGTTAAATCAGTTATAAATTCAAATAATCATAGAAAAGTTCTACTAACAAAAAGGATTGAAAAAATTTTAGGCAAAAGACTTAAAAATAAAAAAATATCTTTTCTGGGAGTAACTTTTAAACCTAATACCGATGATATGAGAGACTCTTCTAGTTTAACAATGATACCTTATTTATCAAAAAAAGGAGCTATAGTTTCGTATTATGATCCTACAGGAAAAAAAAATAATTTTCTCAAACTGAAAAACACAAAATATTCAAATAATGTTAAAGACGCTTGTAAAGATGCTGATCTAATAGTTCTTCATACTGAGTGGGATGAATTTAAAAGTTTAGATTTTAAAAGATTAGTAAAAAATAAAAATTTTAAGGTTTATGATTTAAGAAACCTTTATAATCAAGAAGAAATGTTAAAAAATAAAATAAAATATTATTCTATTGGCAGACCAATTAAATAATTTCAAAAATTGCGTCAATCTCCACAGCCACTCCCAACGGTAGACTATTTACACTTACAGCAGCCCTAGTATGTTTACCCTTGTCTCCAAAAACCTTTGAAATTAAATCTGAGGCTCCATTAATGACTTTTGGTTGATCAACAAAAGTATCTGTTGAATTTACAAAACCAGTTAATTTTACACATGATTTAATTTTAGATAAATCGTTTCCACATGCTTTTTTGGCTTGTGCAATTATACCCAAACCACACCTTTTTGCTGCAATATACCCAGCGTCAAGGTCTAAATCTTTACCAAGTTTACCTTTTATTAATTTACCGTCTTCGTCCATAGAGATCTGACCTGATATGAAAAGTAAATTACCTATAATTTTATAGGCTACATATGAGCCAACAGGATCAGCTGCATTTGGTAGTTTAATTTTTAAAGAATTTAGATTATCTTCAACGCTCATTTTTTTTTATAATTTTTATACATTTGCCACAAAGTTTTATTTTCTTTATCAAATTTTTTTTTATTTTCTTCATATGTTTTTATTTTACTATCAATAATCTTTAATTGGCCAGCTACTGGTGCCTTTAAAGCATCTATTCTTAATTTAGTTAAACATTCAATTTTATCTGATTTGTCCTCTATTGAGTCACATTTATTTTCATCTACAGCAGCAAAAGAATTACTGAAAATACCGAAAAGGAAAACAAATATTAAATATTTTTTCATTTTTTACCTTTTTTTTTATTTTTTTTATTTTTATCGTATTCTTTCCTTTTTTCAATTAAAATCAAAGCTTCTTCCATTGTTATTTCACTCGGATCTTTTTCTTCGGGTATAGTGGCATTTAATGATTTGTATTTTATATAAGGGCCATATTGACCCTTCATAATTCTTACTGGTTTTTTGTCTTCAGGATGTTGGCCCAGATCTTTGATCATAGAAGAAGAAATTCTTCCTGGCTTTGACTCAGATATTAAAGTAATTGCTCTATTAAGTCCTATAGAAAATAAATCCTCGATAGACTCTAATCTAGCAGATTTATTTGAACATTTAAGATACGGACCAAATCTACCTATATTGATTGTAATATCCTCATTTAAATCTGGATGTTTACCTAATATTTTAGGAAGTGAACATAAATATTTTGCTTTATTTAAATCAACATCTTCAATAGGAAGGCCTTTTGGTATAGAAACATTTTTTATATTTTCTTTGTCTTTATCTTTCTTTTTTCTTCCACGTTTTTTTGTTTTCTCTAATTCTAATTCTTCAAGTTCGTATTGCAAATATGGGCCGAATCTTCCATTTTTTAAAAAAATGTCTTTTCCCTTATCATTTTTGCCTATTAATTTAGGCTCAGATAGAAATGATTGTTGGGATGCCTTAGCTTTTGACAAAGGTCTAGTAAATTTACACTCGGGATAGTTAGAGCACCCGATAAAAGCCCCACCTCTAAAACTATTTTTAAGGCTAAGCAAACCGTTTTCACAAACTTTACACTTCCTATCAATTTTATCATCCTCATTTTTTTCAAAAATTAAATCTCCTAAGCTCTCATTAAGAAGGTCTAAAACTTCTCTTGTTCTAATATCTTTGACGGACCCAACATCTGCATAAAAATCTTTCCAAAAAGTTTCAAGGACATTAATATAATTAGTTTTTCCACTTGTAATATCATCTAATTGTTCTTCTAGATCTGCTGTGAAATTATAATCCACATATTTTGCAAATAACTTTTCTAAGAAAGCTGATAAAAGTTTACCTCTATCTGTCGGATAAAATCTTTTGTTTAATAGTTCCACGTAGTTTCTAGTTGATAAAACAGAGATTATACTTGCATATGTTGAAGGTCTACCAATGCCTAATTCCTCCATTTTTTTTACGAGACTTGCCTCAGAATATCTTGGAGGAGGATTTGTAAAATGCTGTTCATCAATTATTTCGCTTATTTTAATTTTTTCGCCAACTTTAACCTCAGGTAAAATATTTTTAGTGTCTTCATCGTTATCTGGAACAGGATATAACTTTAAAAAACCATCAAACTTCATTATAGATCCACTAGCAGAAAACTTTATTTTTTTATCACTTGATAATATTTGGATTGTATTTCTCTCAAACTCAGCTGGATTCATTTGAGATGATACTGCACGAGACCAAATAAGATCATAAAGCTTAAACTGATCAGTACTGAGATATTTTTTTATGCTGCTTGGTTTTTTTAAAACATCAGTTGGTCTTATAGCCTCATGTGCCTCCTGCGCATTTTTTGCTTTCTTTCCTTTGTAGTTGTTAGCCTCAACAGGAAGATATTTTTTACCTATATCTTTTTCTATAAAGTCTCTAAATTGATTAACGGCCTCATTTGAAATGTTAATACCATCAGTTCTCATATAAGTTATCAGTCCTACACTATCTCCATCAATATCAATTCCTTGATATAATCTTTGAGCTATTTGCATTGTTCTAGATGCTCCAAAGCCATATTTACCGGAAGCTGTCTGTTGTAAAGTTGAAGTAGTAAATGGGGCTAGGGGATTTCTTTTAAAAATTTTACTACTAACATCTTCAATTGAAAATGAATTATTTTTAATTATTTTGCTAGCATCATTGATTTGATTTTTATTCCTAAAGGTGAATCTTTCAACTTTATCCTCATTAAAAGTTGTTAATTTGGAAAATATGTTTTTATTTTCATTATTTTTAAAATTTACATTTAAAGTCCAATATTCTTCTGGTTTAAACGACTCTATCTCGTGTTCTCTTTGAGTAATTAATTTTAGCGCAACAGACTGAACTCTTCCTGCAGATTTTGATCCAGGAAGTTTTGTCCATAATATAGGTGATATATTAAATCCCACTAAGTAATCCAAAGCTCTTCTGGCGAGGTAAGCTTTAACAAGCGTATCTTCTATTTCTCGTGGGTTATTTATACCTTTAATTACAGCATTCTTTGTGATTTCATTAAAAACAACTCTTTCTAATTTTTTTCCTTTTAGAAGTTTTTTATCATTTAAAACTTGTTTAACATGCCAGGCTATTGCTTCACCCTCACGATCAGGATCTGTTGCTAAAATTATCTTATCGCTGTCTTTTACTGCATCAGTAATTTCTTTAAGATACTTTTTCGAAAAAGAATCTAATTCCCATTGCATTTCAAAATTTTTCTCTGGATCTACAGAACCATTTTTAGAGGGCAGATCTCTTATATGGCCATAGCTAGCTAACACTTTATATTTATCACCTAAATATTTATTTATTGTTTTAGCTTTAGCTGGACTTTCAACAATGACTAAATTCATATATTTAGTTTAATTTCAAAGATTGAACAATTTGTCAAATTAAACTGATTTTTTGTTAAAAAACCCAATAAATTAAAACTTTATTTTACTTTCTTTTTTCTCCTTTAAACGAATGATATTTTGTTTGTGGGTAAAAATTATAATCATTAAAAAAGTAAAAAATAAAAAATCTGGATTTATTTGATCAGATAACAGTGAAAATATAAAAACATTAAAAGCACCAATTATTGATGATAGAGACGAATATTTCGTTAAAAATAAAATAATTATCCAAGAAATTCCAAAAATTAAACCTAAATTAAGAGAGAAAGCTAGTATAATTCCTAGATATGTCGCGACACCTTTTCCTCCCTTAAATTTTAACCAAATAGGGAATATATGACCAAGAAAACAAATTAAAGCTGACAAATAAACATATTCAGGAAAATATCTTAAAGAAATAAAAACAACTAAATATCCCTTTAAAATATCGAAAGCCAAAGTCAAAGTAGCTAAAAACTTTTTTCCTGTTCTTAAGACATTTGTCGCTCCGATATTACCTGAACCAACGTCTCTTATATCCTCTTTTAAGAAAAACTTTGTTATTATATACCCAAAAGGGATTGACCCTAATAAGTAGGACGTAATCAGCACAATTACAATTTCAAAAATCACTGTTGATTAAATACTAACTCACCTTTTAGAAAAGTCATTAAAACTTTTCCTTGCAATTTCCTATCTTCAATTGCAGAGTTTTTTGATTTTGAACGCAGTTTCTCAGATTTTACTACCCATGGTTTATCAATATCAACAATGCATAAATCTGCATCTGATCCTTTTTTTAGCGTTCCTTTGTCAATCTTTAGAATTTTAGCTGGATTAATTGTAAGCAACTCAATTACTTTATTAAGAGTCAAACTTTTATTATGATATAATTCTAGCGACAAAGGCAGCAAAGTTTCTACACCAATAGAGCCTTGTGCTGCTTGGGCAAAAGGGAGCCTCTTACTTTCCTCATCCTCAGGCGTATGATCAGAAACAATCACATCTATAAGGTTATCTTTAATTCCTTTTATTAAAGCCTTTCTGTCATTTTCAGTTCTCAAAGGTGGAGATAGTTTTAAAAAAGTCTTAAATTCGCCAATATCGTTCTCATTTAAAGAAAGATTGTTGATTGAAACACCTACAGTAAAATTTTTCCCATTATCTTTATTTTTCTTAATAACTCCTAACGATTTTTCTGAAGAAATTTGATTTATATGATATCTACACGGAAATTTTTCCAATAAAGTTAAATCTCTCTCTATAATAATTTTTTCAGCAACATCACTTATGCCTTCCAAACCTAATCTTGTAGCAACTTCACCCTCATTTATATATCCATTTTTTGAAAGCTCAAAATCCTCTGCATGCTGCATTATTAAAACACCTATATCAGATGCATAATCCATAATTCTAGACATTGTTTCTGTATTTTGAACAGTTTTTTTTACATCTGTAAAAGCTACTATTCCTTTCGATGCCAAAAGACCAAATTCATTCATCATTTTACCGTCAATATTTTTTGTTAAAGACGCGCTAGGAAAAATATTAATTTTGGCCTTATCCCTTCCTCTTCTTATGATGAAATCTACCATAGAGACATTATCAATTATTGGCTTTGTGTTAGGCATTGAAACTACTGATGTAACTCCTCCTGCAAGAGCAGCTTGACTTAAAGTCCTAAAATTTTCTTTATATTCAAATCCTGGTTCTCCCACAAAAACCTTCATATCAACTATCCCAGGAATAACTATATTTTTTTTTGCGTCGATAATTTCAAAAGATTTAGTATTATTGATTTTTTTAGATTTTTTTACTATTTCTTTTATTTTACCTTTAGAGTCTATAATTATTCCTCCAAGCTCATCTAAATTCTGTGAAGGGTCAATTATTCTGGCATTTATTATTAATTTCTCTTTCATATTATTTTTTGCAATACATTTTTAAACACGCCATTCTTACTGCAACTCCTAGCTCAACTTGTTCTTTAACTAAGCTTACATTAATATCGTCAGCTAATTTGGTATCTATCTCAACTCCTCTATTCATAGGTCCCGGGTGCATTATTAATGCATCTTTGCTAGCAAATTTTAATTTTTCTGGAGTAAGTCCAAAGTACTCGTAGTATTCTCTTTTAGATGGCAAAAATGATCCATGCATTCTTTCATTTTGAATTCTTAACATCATGACAATATCACAAGAGTCCAAACCTTTTTTCATATCTGTGTATGCCTTAACACCTAACTTTTCTATTGATTTTGGTAAAAGTGTTTTAGGTGCTATCACATTTACTTCTGCACCGAGCATATTCATTAAATAGATATTTGATCTAGCTACTCTCGAATGAAGTATATCTCCACAAATAGCTATTTTAAGACCTTCAATTTTTCCTTTTCTGTTTATAATTGTAAGAGCATCTAACAATGCTTGAGTAGGGTGTTCTCTTCTTCCGTCACCAGCATTGATCACAGCACAATTTACTTTTTGTGATAATAAGTTTGGTGCACCAGAATCCTGATGTCTTATAACTATAACATCCGGATGCATTGCATTTAGTGTCATTGCTGTATCAATAAGTGTTTCTCCTTTTTTCAAAGCAGAATTTATAACGTTCATAGACATTACATCTGCACCCAGTCTTTTGCCTGCTAAATCAAAAGAACTTTGGGTACGAGTTGATGGTTCAAAAAATAAGTTTATTTGTGTTTTTCCTCTAAGGATATCTAATTTTTTTGAACTACTACGATTTAGTTTTATGAAATCTTTTGCTTGATTGAGAATCTCTTTTGCTTTTAAAATAGAAAGGCTTTGAATACCTAATAAGTGGTTTATCTCATTTTTAATAGCTAAGTTTTTTTTTACTACTGCCATTAAAATTAACTCTATAGGTCTTTTGGCCTATAAGATCAAGTTATTTGTTTAAAAAATCTATAAAACCTTGAAGGATAAATGCAGCAGCATTTTTGTCTAATGTTTCACGTTTTTTTGAGCTATTTATTGGCAAATTTCTCATAATTTTAAAGGATCCTTCACTTGAAAACCTTTCATCCCATAAAATGATAGGTAATGAAATATTTTTTGACAAATTGATAGCCAGGTCTTTAGCTGATTGAGACGAAGGACCTGTTGACCCGTCCATTTTAATAGGATTGCCAATTACAATTCCATCAATATTAAAGTCTTTAATTATTTGAACTATTTCATCTTTAAAGTTATTAAAATCTTTCTTTTCTAAGGTTTTATGAGGAGTTGCTATTTTTCTATTTTCATCACAAATTGATATTCCAACTCTCCTTTTTCCAGGGTCAATGCCCATTAATCTTGATTTTTCATTAATTTTTTTTTTAAAATCTTCAATATCAAGCATAATTTTTATATATTTTATGATAAAACATCTTAAATTCAATTTAGATCACAAATGTCAATAGATAAAGAAAAAATTAAACATATAGCAAAATTAGCTAGAATTTCTGTAAATCAGGAAAAAGCAACCAATTTATCAAAAGACTTAAATTCTATACTAAAATTTGTAGAACAACTAAATGAACTTGATACACAAAATACTCAACCTCTTTCCTCAATTTTGGAAACTTCATTAAGAGTAAGAACCGATGTGGTCAAAGATGGAAAAATTCGGGAAAAAATTCTTGAAAATTCACCCGATAAAAATGAAGAGTTTTTCGTTGTACCAAAGGTTATAGAATAATGTCTGAAATAACTGATTTAAATCTAAAAGAGACGATAGAACATATAAAATCTAAAAAAGTTTCATCTGAGGAAGTAACGAAATCTTATATAAACAACATAGAAAAATCTAAAAAACTAAACACTTTTATAACAGTTTGTTTTGAAAAAGCTCTAAATAATGCAAAAAAATTTGACTCTAATCCTAATTTTGAAAAAAATCTTCCGGGTATACCTTTAGCTGTAAAAGACCTTTTTTGTACAAAAAATGTAAAAACAACTGCGGGATCTAATATACTAAATAACTTTATTCCTTCTTACGAGTCAACTGTAACAAACAATCTATGGGAGTCCGGTGCATTTTTATTGGGGAAATTAAATTGTGACGAATTCGCAATGGGATCTTCAAATGAAACAAGTTATTTTGGAAATGTAATTAACCCAGTTGGTAAAAAATTGGTTCCTGGTGGATCGTCAGGTGGTTCTTCATCGGCCTTAGCTGCAAACTTAACTCCCGCAACTATTGGCACAGATACAGGTGGCTCTATAAGACAGCCTGCATCTTTTACTGGCACCGTTGGTCTTAAACCCACATATGGTCTTTGCTCAAGGTGGGGTATAGTAGCATTTGCGTCCTCACTTGACCAAGCAGGGCCCATGACAAAAACAGTTTCTGATTCTGCGATTATGTTAGAGGCCATGAGTGGTTTTGATGAAAAAGACTCAACATCAATAAATAAAAAAAAAGAGAAATATTCAGAAAATTTAAACAAAAATATAAAAGGCTTAAAAATTGGCATACCTAAAGAATATAGAGTTGATAATATGCCAAGAGAAATAGAAGACCTGTGGGAAAAAGGAAAAAAAATTTTAAAAGATCAAGGTGCTGAAATTATTGACATTTCGCTTCCTCACACAAAATACGCTTTGCCAACATATTATATAGTTGCACCTGCCGAGGCTTCTTCAAATTTAGCTAGATACGACGGTGTTAGATATGGTTTTAGGTCAAAAAAAGGAAAAGATTTAATAGAAATGTATGAAAATACTAGATCTGAAGGTTTCGGTGACGAGGTAAAAAGAAGAATTCTTATTGGAACCTATGTTTTGTCATCGGGTTATTATGATGCTTATTATATCAAAGCTCAAAAAGTAAGAAGACTTATTAAAAGTGATTTTGATGAAAACTTTAAAAATATTGATGCTATATTAACACCCTCCACTCCAAGTTCAGCTTTTAATATAGGAGACAAGATAAATGATCCAATATCAATGTATTTGAATGATATTTTTACAGTTCCAACAAATTTAGCGGGTTTACCTGCTATCTCAGTTCCTGCAGGGTTAGATAAAAAAAATTATCCTTTAGGTCTTCAATTAATAGGTAATACATTAGATGAACAAAAAATTTTAAACATAGCACTAGCATTTGAGGAAAATTGCGGATTCCAAAATAATCTTAAGGAATGGTGGAAAAATGAGTAAAAATAAATTTGATTACTTTGTCCAAGGAAAAAATGGAAAATATGAAGTTATAATTGGCTTGGAAGTACATGCACAGATTTTGTCAAATTCAAAACTGTTTTCTGGTTCAGCTACAAAATTTGGAGCGCATCCTAATACACAAGTAAGTTTGATAGATTCTGCTTTTCCAGGAATGCTTCCTGTTATAAATGAAATATGTGTTAAACAAGCAATTAAAACAGGATTAGGATTAAGTGCAAAAATCAACACTTATTCTGTTTTTGATAGAAAAAATTATTTTTATGCTGATCTTCCACAAGGTTATCAAATTTCTCAATACAAGAACCCAATAGTCGGCGAAGGTAAAGTTTTATTGGATATGCCATATGGGACTAAAGAAATCGGAATTGAGAGATTACATCTTGAACAGGATGCGGGAAAAAGTATACACGATATAAATCCCACAAATACATACGTCGATTTAAATAGATCTGGAATTGCTTTAATGGAAATAGTAAGCAAACCAGATTTGAGATCACCCGATGAAGTTAATGCCTATATTAAAAAGCTTAGATCTATTATGCGATATTTGGGTACTTGCGATGGAAATATGCAAGAAGGATCACTTAGAGCTGATGTGAACGTTTCAGTAAGAAAAATTGGAGATAAAAATCTTGGAACAAGATGTGAGATTAAAAATGTTAACTCAATTAAGTTTATGGAAATGGCCATTGAGCATGAGTCTAAAAGACAAGTTGAAATAATAGAAAGCAAAAAAAAAGTTGATCAAGAAACAAGACTATTTGATACAAAAAAAAATGAGACTAGATCAATGAGATCTAAAGAGGACGCTCATGATTATAGATATTTTCCAGATCCAGATTTATTACCACTTAAAATAGAAAAGAAAACAATAGATGAAATAACTAAGAATCTTCCAGAGTTACCTGATGAAAAAAAAGAAAGATTTATAAAAAATTATGGTTTAACCTCGTATGAGGCTAACGTTTTGGTTTCTGAAAAAGAAATTTCCGAATATTATGAAGATGTTGCAAAAAAGTCAGATAAAAAATTGGCTTCAACTTGGATAATGGGCGACCTATTTGCAACTCTTAATAACAAAGGGTTAAACATAACCGAGTCTCCTGTATCATCAAATAATTTATCAGAAATGATCAACTTTATTAAATCTGGAGAAATTTCAGGAAGAATGGCAAAAGAAATTTTTGAAATTATGGTTAAAACGGGTGAAAACCCTAAGCAGATAATAGAAAGTAAAGGTTTAAAGCAACAAAGTGATCCAAAAGAGCTGGAGAAGATTGTTAGGAATGTACTCAAGAACAATCCTGAGAAAGTTAAGAAATATAAATCTGGAAAAGAGAAATTATTCGGTTTTTTTGTTGGCCAAGTTATGAAATTATCTGGCGGGAAAGCAAACCCACAACTAGTTAATGATATTCTTAAAAAATTAATAAAAGGCTAAAATGCCTAAAGAGCTTAATATTACAGAAAATTTAGAAAAATATATTGTTAAACACTCTGACTCTATTAGCCAAGTGCAAAAAGATCTTATCAAAGAAAATTTAAAGCTAGGCGAAATAAAGAAAATGCAAATATCTATTATTCAATCTAATTTTTTGCAGTTTACAATTAAGACCCTTAAAATTAGAAAAATATTAGAGATAGGAACATTTACAGGTTTTAGTACACTATCAATGGCATTAGCATTACCAAATGATGGTGAGATTGTTACATTAGATAAAAATGAAAAAACCAACTCAGTTGCTCTTAAATTTTTTAAAATGGCAAAAGTGGACCAAAAGATTAAACAAGTACTAAATCCGGCTTTAATAAGTCTAGATGATTTAACAAAGAAAAATGAAATTTTTGATTTGATTTTTATAGATGCTGATAAAGAAAATTATAAAAATTACTATGAAAAATCTTTGAGAATGTTAAAAAAAGATGGCCTTGTAATAATAGATAATGTCCTTTGGCATGGCGATGTTTCAGATTTAAATAAAAATGATAGATTTGTTAAAATTATTCGTGATTTTAACGAATATGTAAAAAAAGATGAAAGAGTTAATAAATTGATCTTTCCATTAGGGGATGGTCTAACAATATGTATTAAAAAATAATGTTTACAATTTTTGGCTTTTATAAATTTAAGGAAATAAAATCTCTAATGAGATTTAAAAAATTACTTAATTCAGAGGTGAATAAAAAAAATATAAAAGGTACCATAATCCTATCGTCCGAAGGTATTAATGGAACTGTTGCTGGAAAAAAAAAAAATATTTATAAATTTCAAGATTTGTTAAAAAAAATTTTAAAATTTAGTAAATTTGATAATTCAAATAAGTCCACTAGTAATTTTCAACCCTTTCATCGAGGTAAAATTAAAATTAAAAAGGAAGTTGTTCCTTTAGGATTTAAGATAAACAAAAAGAACAAAGCAAAAAATAATTATTATTTAGGAAAGTCCTGGAATAAACTTATTTTAGACAAAGATACTTTTGTTATTGACGCAAGAAAGCCTTTTGAGCATCGCGTGGGCACTTTTAAAAATGCAGTAAATCCTAATATAAAAAATTTTAGAGATTTTCCAAAGTTTTTAAAAAAAATAGATAAAAAAAGATCTGTGGCAATGTTTTGCACTGGAGGAATAAGATGCGAAAAAGCTTCTGCATTTTTAAAAAAAAAAGGTTTTTCTAATGTTTATCAATTAAAAGGGGGAATTTTAAATTATTTAAAAAATACACATAAAAAAGATAGTTTATGGAAAGGAGAATGTTACGTATTTGATAATAGAGTTTCAGTTAAACATAAACTAAAACAAGGTAGTTACTCAATTTGTAGCGGTTGTAGAACTCCGATTTCTATAGAAGAAAAAAAATCAAATAAATATGAAGAAGGTGTATCTTGTCCAAATTGTCACGATTTTCAAACTAACTCACAAAAAGCTAGATTTAGAATGCGTCAAAAGCAAATAAACCTTGCTAAAAAATCTGGATCAAAGCATATATTCCAAAAAGAATTTTAAATTATGGATTTAACTAAAGGTTCTATTTGGCTGCTCCTTAGAAAGGTAACTATTCCTGCGAGTACCGGATCACTTTTTCAAACTTTCTATAATTTGGTCGATACATATTTTGCAGGAAGAATTTCTGCAGAGGCTTTAGCGGCAATCGCAAAATCCTGGCCAATATACTTTATAGCTATTGCTGTAGCAGTAGGTATAGGGGCGGGAACAACGGCTTTAATAAGTAATTCTATAGGAGCTAAAGAAGATAAAAAAGCTTCATTGTATGTTGCGCAATCTATTATTTTTGCTATCGGAATCTCTATTTTTGTCACAATTTTTGGTTTAAATTTTTCTGATAGCTTGTTAAAGATAATGGGTTCTAATACAGAAAGTATTATATTAACCCGAGAATATTTAGATATAATCTTTTTTGGATCCATAATCGTCTTAGTACAATTATCTTTAAACGGAACATTAAATGCTCAAGGTGATACAAAAAGTTATAGAAACGTTCTAATCTTCACTTTTTTTTTAAATATATTTCTTAATCCTCTTTTTATCTTTGGGTATGGTTTTATCCCAGCTTTTGGAATCTCAGGTTTAGCTATTGCAACTTTAATATCACAATTTATAGGACTTATATATTTAGCTAATAAAGTTTACTGCTGTAAATTAAAAAAATATTTGTATTTCAATTGTTTTAAACCAAAATTAGATTTTATAAGTCGACTTTTTAAACAATCAGTCCCAATTATGTTTACAATGTTGATGATTATGTTTGGGGTTTTTAATATTTTTTATTTTGTTGGACAATTTGGCGAACTTGCAACTGCTGGATACGGAACTGCAGTGAGGATAGAGCAAGTCTTATTATTACCCGTTATAGGCCTTAACACAGCAGTTTTATCTATTGCAGGTCAAAATTTTGGAGCTAAATTATATTTTAGAGTAAAAGATGTGTATGCTAAAGCACTTATGTTTGGTTCTGGATTTATGGTTTTAGCTGGAATATTTATTTATATAACTTCTGAATTAATAATCTCCATCTTTACAAATGATCCTGTCGTTATAAAAAATGGGGCTCTTTATCTTCAAGTTGCAGCATTAATAGGTCCAGTTTATCCTGTTTTTTTTATTACTTCAGCATTATTTCAGGCACTTAAAAGACCAACTTATAGTTTGTACATGACGATTCTAAGGTTAACATTAATACCTTTTATGTCATTATGGTATGTAATTAATATTAAAAACGGTGAATATCAGGATATATTTTACACTATCATGATTACAAATTGGTGTATGGGTATTGTAGTTTTAACCTTTGTTCCTTTTCTTTTAAAAAATGTTTTTAAAGTCTCATTTAAAAAATTATTTGTATTTTAATTTCTTTTCTAGTTTTCTCACCAAGTAAGACACAAATAAAATTAGCAGTAAATACTCTAAAATCAAAAAGGTATATATTTCTAAGGGTCTATAAGTTGTGGTAACAAGTTCATTAGCTTTTCTTGTTAAATCAGCTATCCCGATAATTGAGACCAAAGAAGACATTTTCAACACATAGACAAACTGATTTCCCAAAGCAGGGAGTACGACTTTTATAGCCTGAGGAAGAATTACTAATCTCATTTTTTTCCAAAAATCCATTCCAAGCGAATGCGATACCTCGTGTTGTCCTTTGTTAATAGAATTAATGCCAGCCCTAAAAATTTCGGCCTGAAATGCACTTTCACTGATTGTAAGAGCAATTATGCCTGACACAAAAGGTGAGAAACTAATCCCAAGCATTATTGGCAGACCGTAATAAATCCAAAGTATTAAAACCAACAAGGGAATAGCTCGTACTATTTCAACATATGCAATATTAAAATAACTCAAAAATTTGTTGTTAGATATAGAAGGTAAAGCAATCACTAAACCCAAAATCATAGCAAAAAATATAGAAACCAAAGAGATATAAACTGTTGTAGTTATTCCGCTTATTAAAAATTTAATATTAGTTAGACCTTCAATGTTATTTGGGTTTAGTATGTACCAACCCCATTCGTAATTCGAGCTACATCCTTGAAAAAATAAAAAGATAACAATGTATTTAATAAATTTCACTTTATAATAATATCTTTGTTGGAAGATAACTATATTTCTTATTAGAAGGTATTTAAACTTAAATTATAAACTTTTGAGATTATATTTTGCTAACAAAGAGTTAAAGAAACCTGATTCTTTTTTATTTTCAATCCACTTACTAACATAATCATTCCAAACTTTGTCATTTTTTGCAACCATCATAGCTAAAAAAGCTGGGTTTTTTTCTCCATCTGGAACTATTGCAAGCTGAGGATATTTAACAACCAATTTATTTGCTTCAGTAGAACTTGTTATATTTCCATCAGCTCTTCCAGCAAGAACTTCTTGAAAATCTCGTGCCGGAGCTTCAATTGATTTTAATTTAGACTTTGGAAAAAATTCTTTCGCTTTTTCTTCCTGCGACGTTCCAAGAGTTGTAGCTATTGTAACATTTTTATTATTCAACGAGTCCCATGTAGAGAATTTTTTTAAATTTTTTTTAAGAACTAATGGAACTGTTCCATATTTATAATAAGTTGTGGTAAAACCAGCTACCTCAGCTCTCTTTGGAGTTTTAGTCACACTAGTTGAAAGATCGTATCTATCAGCTGTAATGCCTGAAACTATGGTTTTCCAGTCAGTAGGTACAAATTTAACTTTTACACCCATGTCTTTAGCCAATTCATTCATAACATCAATATCAAATCCTTTATATTTATTTGTAGCTGGATCTTTCATTGACATTGGGTCCCAATCACCAGTAGTACCAACTCTTAATTCGCCACTATTTAAAACTTTTTGTAGTCTCGATTCAGCGTTTGCATTAGTTAAAAATAGTAATAAAAATAAAGTAAAAATTGCTCTCAACATACCGTAAGTTTATTTGACTCGTTGTCTGAATACAATATACTTGTTGTCACGGGGTGTCTTAAATGACTGAGATCATACCCGACGAACCTGACCGGTAATTCAGTGAGGGATTTATGGAAAAAATATACTTATCTAGCCAAATATCAGTAACAGTTTTCGTCATTATAGGTATATTTTTTATAGGTTTAGGTTATTTAAATTCACAAAAAAAAATCAATAATTTTAATTATATAGTCGGCAATAGAGATGAAAATAAATTTTCACTTACTGCGAGTTTGACAGCATCAGCTCTTGGAGCATGGATTTTATTTGGACCACCATCTGCAGCAACATGGGGCGGAATGGGCGCAGTTATTGGTTATGCCCTTGGAACAGCCGCACCTATGATTTTTTTATATAATTTTGGACCAAAAATAAGAAAAGAGTTTCCCAAAGGCTTGACATTAACTGAATTTATAAAAAAAAGATTTGGTTTTAGAATCCTAAAAATAAGTTTATTTCTAATTCTATTTTACTTAACAATATTTTTAATTGCTGAAGTAACCGCAATTGCTTTTTTATTGAAATTCATTTCCCAAATACCTTTGTGGTTAACGGCCGGGGTAACTTTAATTATTTGTTTGCTTTATATATTAAGAGGTGGATTTAAGCTTTCAGTCATTACAGACAAATATCAGTTTATTTTTATAACCTTTATAGTCTTTATATCAACATTTTTAATTTTAGGAAATTTTGATTTAACCAGTTATGATTTAATAAGACAGAATTTACCTGATTTAATTAATAAAAATTATATACCAAATTATACAGCTGGTTTAACTTTTTTTATTGCTGTCTCTGCAACAAATTTGTTTCATCAAGGAAACTGGCAAAGAGTTTTTTCTGCTAAAAATAACTCTATTTTAAAATCTAGCTTAATATATTCGTCAATAATAGTGTTTTTAATAGTTTTTTGGATGGGTTATTCAGGTCTTATTTCTTACGCAGTAAATTCTGAAGTAATACCGGACTTAGCTTTTTTTGAACTACTAATTAATAATAAAAATATTTTTATAACTATTGGAATATTAATTTTAGCAATGTCATTAACTCTTAGCACAATTGATACCTTAATTAATGCTATTTCTAGTTTAATTATTGTTAATGGCGATCAAATAAATAAATCTTTATCAGGCAAAAAAATTCAAAAGAAAACTAACCTTTTAATTTTATCGTTAAGTTTTTTAGTTTTTATTTTAGCATCTAAAGGATACAGCATTTTATATTTGTTTCTTCTAGCTGATTTATTTTGTTGCTCTGCGGTAATTACAATATTTTATGGTTTTTTTAATAAAAAGATTAATCCTAAACTTGCTTCTTATTCTATATTAAGCGGTCTTTTATTTGGCTTATTATTCTTCCCAAGTCAAAACTTTCAAAGTAGTATTTTGGTAGGCAATTTAATCTCAATTGATAATTTTAGTCCTTTTATCACAAGCAATCTACTTTTTATTTCTTTTATAATTTCTCTAATGTTGCCATTTATAATAATTTTAGCTTATTCTTTTCGTAACTCATTTAAGTAAATTAAAACTGCAATCCAAATAAACACAAAACTAATTAACTTTTCTATAACAAAAGATTGATCTAAGTAAAATATACTTAAAAAAAATTGAGATGTTGGAGTTAAAAAGAATATCATGCTTGCTGGACCAATACCGATTAATTTAAAACCTCTGATATACATAAACAGGGGCACAAGCGTCATCAATCCTGAAAAGAAAAGGTAAAAGGATAAATCTGGATTATTAAATCCAAATATATTGTCATTGTTTACTACAAGAAAATAAAAAAATATTAATGCTATTGGAGATATTAATAATGTTTCATAAAGTAATCCTAAATCTGAGGAAATATCAATTTTTTTTCTTATTAAGCTATACAAACTAAAAGTAACAGCTACTGTCAATCCTATCCAAGGAATACTTTTAAATTCAATAAGTAAATAAAAAATTGATAAAAAAACAAAAAAAATTGCAATAATTTTGTTTTTGTTTATTTTTTCTTTTAAGAAAATAGCTCCTAAAAAAACACTAAAAATGGGAAAAATATAATATCCTAGTGATGCATCAAGCATATTATTAATCGAGATTGAATATAACCAAGTAAACCAATTTACTGAAACCAAAAGGCCAGTTAAAAATAGAAGAAATATTTTACTCAAAGATTTAGAAATTTTCTTAAACTCTGGCCATTTTTTATAATACGTTGTTGTGATTATCAAAAGAAGTGCAGTCCACAGAGTTCTATGCACAGTTAGTTCAACAGGTGATGCAAAAGACACAAACTTAAAATATATAACGCCTATGATGCCCCACCACAAAGAAGCTCCAACAGTATAAAATGACCCCTCTATTATACTCTTTTTCATTTTAGAAATTTGCAAAAAATTAATAATGGAATATATTGAATAATTACTTATAAATATAGCTAATTGATTTTATGGAAGAGTGGGTGAGCGGTTGAAACCAGTTGGTTGCTAACTAACCGTACGAGTAATATCGTACCGAGAGTTCGAATCTC
>MDTE01068839.1_pt1 | contig 47948 bp, 39 predicted proteins | sample 811231 | NCBI WGS metagenome assembly MDTE01 (sample SAMN05326651, study PRJNA326480) | marine metagenome | isolation source: seawater | place: Indian Ocean: Red Sea | collected 2010 | reverse complement strand
TCGCAAAGTTCGTAATCAAGAGGATGCCACAGCCGGTGCGGTGACTGGCCGCGGTGGATTCATAGAGCGAGCTGCAAGGGCAAGCCGGTGCGCAGGAATGTCAATCTGCAACACGGGCAATATATCTGATTGGGCTGGAAATCGGTAGGGGCAGGACTGCCTGCTGCTTGCCCGCTCAGACCGTTTTGGGTGGTTTGCACGCGCCGCGCCTTCGGCGCGGGACTCTTTGGCAGCATACTAGTTACACCCTGCCGGGATTTTACAGTGGTGTTGGCTGAGCAAGATCGTAGCTGGCAAGGAAAGTCGGCAATCTAAAATGGCGCAGGCCGCGTTGAGAAAACACCACTACGGCTTTATAGTTGACCAGCTATGGCGGTCCCCTCCGCGTAACGGAGGGGACACTCGCGATATGTTTGTCAGACCAGCGCAAATTCCACATGGCTACCAACTACAATCTCACGCATCTCAAAGAGTTGGAAGCGGAGAGCATCCACATCATCCGTGAAGTGGCTTCTGAGTTTCACAATCCAGTGATGCTCTATTCCATTGGCAAGGATTCATCCGTGATGGTCCGTCTTGCCCAGAAGGCTTTTTACCCTGCCAAGCCACCATTCCCATTGCTCCATGTTGATACGACATGGAAATTTCGGGAGATGATTGAATTTCGTGAAAATTATGCTCGGAAAGAACTCGGCCTGGAGGTACTTGTGTACACCAATGCAGAGGGTCGGGAGATTAATATCCAGCCTCTGGATGACAGCGAGAAGCACACCGAGTTAATGAAGACCGACGCGCTCAAGCAGGCATTGGATAAATGGGGATTTGATGCCGCTTTCGGGGGAGCACGCCGGGATGAAGAAAAGTCGCGCGCCAAGGAACGTGTTTTTTCGTTTCGGGATCGTTTTCATCGCTGGGACCCCAAGAATCAGCGACCCGAATTGTGGAATTTGTTCAATACCAAAGTGAATAAGGGGGAGAGCATTCGCGTTTTTCCTCTTTCGAATTGGACGGAACTGGATGTATGGCAGTACATTCATTTGGAGCAGATTCCTATCGTGCCATTGTATTTTTCCAAACCGCGTCCGATTGTTCATCGTGATGGAACGATGATCCTTGTCGACGACGAACGCTTGAAATTGGAACCGGGCGAAGAGCCTGAGTTGCGTCGAGTTCGGTTCAGGACTCTGGGTTGCTATCCCTTGTCTGGTGCGGTTGACTCCGACGCCACGACATTGCCGATGATCATCCAGGAGATGCTGCTGTGCAAGACTTCAGAGCGACAGGGTCGGTTGATTGACCAGGATGAGGGTGGTGCGGGGATGGAAGAGAAAAAGAAACGTGGTTATTTCTAATCGAGGATTGCGCTGACAGTCCTCCTGTCTCCGAGCAAGCGACCTTTATGTCTCACCAATCGGAATTGATCGCGACCGACATCGATGCTTATTTGGCACAGCACGAACAGAAAGAGCTGTTGCGTTTCTTGACTTGTGGCAGCGTGGATGACGGCAAAAGCACGCTAATTGGCCGTCTGTTCTATGATGCCAAGTTGATTTTTGAAGACACGCTCAAATCGCTGGAAGCCGACTCCGTTACACATGGGACGACCGGTGGTGCTTTGGATCCAGCCTTGTTTACCGATGGACTCAAGGCGGAACGCGAGCAAGGCATTACCATCGATGTGGCTTATCGATATTTTTCGACAGCGCGGCGGAAATTCATCATTGCCGATACGCCCGGCCACGAGCAGTACACCAGGAATATGGCTACGGGTGCATCCAACTGTGATCTGGCGATCATCCTTATCGACGCCCGGCGCGGAGTCGTTACCCAGACGAAACGCCACAGTTTTATCGTCTCATTACTGGGAATCAAGCATGTCCTGGTGGCCATCAATAAGATGGATCTCGTCGACCATCGCCAGGAGGTTTTTGAGGAGATTCGTAACTCGTACAAGAGTTTTTCGGCGCGTTTGGATGTGCCGGATCTTCACTTTATCCCGATCTCAGCTCTGTTCGGTGATAACATCGTGGAGCCCAGCCAGAACATGCCCTGGTACGGCGGTGCGACATTGATGAATTTCCTGGATTCCGTCTACATCGGGTCCGATCGCAATCTGGAAGACTTTCGGTTCCCTGTTCAATATGTCAATCGACCAGACGCCGACTTTCGTGGGTTCTGTGGCACGCTGGCTTCAGGAATTGTCCGTCGAGGTGACGAAATCATGGCTTTGCCATCGCGCAAAACCAGCCGTGTCGAGTCGATTGTTACGTTTGACGGAGAGGTGGAAGAAGCGTTCTGTCCCCAAGCGGTAACACTTCGTTTTTCGGATGAGATCGATGTGAGTCGTGGCGATATCATTGTCCGCCCGGGTAATGTTCCGCGCATGGAGCAGGCATTTGATGCCATGGTTATTTGGATGCATGACGAGCCGCTTGTTCCTGGCAAAAATTATCTTTTCAAGCATGCCGCCAAGAGTGTTATGGGTACCGTGGAAACACTTCGGTATCAGGTGGATGTCAATACACTTCACCGCTCCGATGCACCGATTTTGAATCTCAATGAGATTGGCCGTTGCCGTATTATTCTCAATGAACCGATCTGTTACGACGACTATCGTCGAAACCGTTTGACGGGAGGTCTGATTCTTGTTGACCGGATTAGTAACGTAACCGTTGGTGCGGCAATGATTTTGGATCGTGTTACGGGTGATCAACGGGCCGATCATTGGGATCTCGAGCCACAAAGCACGCAACTGCATCAAGAGCACAGCAATGTCTCGACAGAAGAACGTTCTGCTCGTTTTGGTCAACGTCCGGTCACGGTTTTGTTGACGGGTTTAACGGGCGCCGGAAAGAGCACGGTTGCTTATGCATTGGAACGGAAATTGTTCGATCAAGGCCGCTCGGTTGCGGTACTAGACGGTCAGAATATGCGCTTGCGAATGAGTCGCGACCTGGGGTTTTCTGATGAGGATCGTAGCGAAAACCTGCGGCGCACCGCGGAAGTTGCTCGACTTATGAATGATGCAGGGTTGATTTGTGTGGCGGCGTTCATCGCGCCCAGTGCGGAAATTCGTCAGCGGGCGGCGGAAGCCATAGGTGATGAGCGTTTCCTATTGATCCATCTTGCCGCGCCGGTAGAGATTTGCCGTCAGCGGGTTCCCGACGCTTATCGCCAGGCGGATGAAGGAGTGATTGCCAACTTTCCTGGTGTGTCGACGGCATACGAAGTTCCTGACAAACCTGACCTGACACTGGCTTCTGGAGAATTGTCTGTTACTGATTGTGTTGACCAGATTCTTCAGTTGTTTCAGGATCGTGGCGTGATCCGTTAAATGGGGGTTGTGGGACGGATTCGCTACCGTGGCACTGTTTTGTTGCAGGGCGGCCTTTGTTGCAGTGTGAAAAGTGTGACAGAATCACGCTGCGTATCAGACAGGAATGGTCTGATCGGTGAAGCTGTGTTTTCAGAACCAGGGTGTGGTCTCTGTGTGCGCATGAATGAGGCGACGGGGAAGTGCTTTCCATGGCTTGTTCCACCATCCCCGCTCATTCTCGGCGTCTGCTACGGTGTGACCGGGATGCTGGCCTAGTTGCGGACGACCTGCTGACCTGTGAGCCGACGTACGAGTTGGCGAATTTCCAATGCGCTAATGGTGGACAAAACCTGGTTCGGTGCCAGCTGGCTCTCTGTAATGACCGTATCGATGTGGGTGGGTGTTGTCGGAATTGCGTTCAGTACAGCCTGTTCTTGCGTGTTGAGACTGAGCTCTGCAGGGTGCCGGATCACGCGTCCATCCGACTGTGGAATTTCTTTGCAGAGTGGCCCCAGTTCATCGAGTACATCTTGTGGAGATTCGACTAGCGTTGCGCCGTCACGTAGCAGTTGGTGGCAGCCACGTGAGTTTTTCTGATTGACCGGGCCCGGTATGACAAAGATGTCACGCCCCTGCTCCAGCGCATGTTGCGCAGAAATGAGAGCCCCGCTTTTTGCTGGTGCTTCGACGACGAGGACTCCCAGACAGAGTCCCGTGATAATGCGGTTGCGTTGAGGGAATGTGCTACGCGATGGTTTCTGATTCGGAGGGAACTCGCTGAGCAAAGCTCCGCAATCCTGGATTCGGCGGGCCAGGGACCGGTGTTCTGGCGGGTAGATGTGTAGCAAGCCAGATCCCATGACGGCAATGGTTCGGCCGCCTGTATCAAGTGCAGCCTGGTGCGCGGTCGCATCGACACCACGTGCCAAGCCGCTGACGATGGTCAAGCCAGCCCGGGACAATTCCGCCGCGAACCGTTGTGCCTGGCAGCGTCCGTAGTTTGTCGCTCTGCGGGTTCCAACAATGGCGATTGCCAGAGTGTCACACGGGTGCAAGGAGCCACGTAGAAACAACAAGCTGGGTGGGGCGGGAATCTCGCGCAAGGGTTGCGGGTAGCTGGTTTCGGAGTCCGTAAGAACTTCAATTCCATGTTGCTGGCACACTGTCAGCGTCTCTTCGGCACTCCGGTCAAGGTCTGCGGCCAGGATGGCCTGGCTTGTTTGTATTCCAATTCCCTGAATCTGTCGGAGTTCCTGCGGAGATGCAGCCAAGACCGCTTGCGGTGTCCGAAAATGTGCCAGTAGCTGTTTCCAGAGCTGCGGACCAATACCGGGAACCAGTGCCAGGCGAAGGGTCGCTGCGATGTGGTGTTCTGCGGGGTACACGCGCACAAGTGACTGATGGAGGGGGAGCCTTGCCTGCCACCCATTATAGCTATTTCCTGAAGGTCAGAGTCAAGTCAGGGAGGCGACTGCCATGCTTTTTCGGAATCCCAGTTGCCCCGACCGGCGGTGTTTCCTGGTGTGGCACCAGGGTAGAAGAGCGGTCGTAATGCCAGGAGACTGGCTTATAACTGCAAACGCAGTCTGCATCTCCGAGCAGGGGGTACTTGTGCCCTGCTGTATTGTGCGACACCCGGGTCAGGCTTGTTGTAGTATTTCTCGCGCGACTTCCGGTTTGATGTCATCGACGAGTTCAACATGGCCAAGCTGCGTTGGCAAAACGAATCTCAATTTGCCATGGGCCACTTTCTTGTCTCGTTGCATTGCCGCCATAATATCGTCGTGGTCCACGTCGGGTACCGCAGTTGGTAATCCCAATGCAACGAGAAGTTGTTTCTGCCGTTCGGTTAATGTCTTGTCAATACGGCCAACTCTTTCCGCCAGGCGAGATGCGCACAACATACCGATGGAGACAGCTTCGCCGTGAAGAAGTTGTCCGTAACCCGTGACATATTCAAAAGCGTGGCAAAAGGTGTGGCCATAATTAAGCACTGCCCGCAGTCCGCTTTCCTCCCGTTCGTCCTGCGACACCACTTCTGCCTTTAGTTCACAGCAGCGTGTGATGATGGCGCGCAAGATCTGAGGATCACGACGATTTACGTCTGCGGTATTTTCTTCAAGTAGTTGAAAGAACGCAGCATCCAGAATTACACCGTACTTGACGACCTCGGCGAGGCCCGCACGGTATTCACGAATTGGCAGTGTCTCGAGAACTTGCACATCGATGACGACCCCATGCGGCTGCCAGAATGCGCCGATCATGTTCTTCGCTTCTGGGAGGTTGATGCCGACTTTGCCACCGACGCTGCTGTCGACTTGGGCTAGTAACGTAGTGGGAACCTGAAAGAAAGTAAGGCCACGAGCAAACGTTGCCGCAACAAACCCTGCCAGGTCACCGATGACTCCGCCACCCACAGCAACAATGATCGACTTGCGATCCGTTTTTAGCTGTAGCAGTTTGTTCCACAGCCATTGGGCCTGTTCGATCGATTTGCTTTTTTCACCCGCTTTAACAGTCACCAGGTCGACACGTTGGCAATGTGTCTCGAGACTGGTAGCAACTTTCGTTGCGTGAAGTGAGTGCACGTGTTCATCAGTGATCACGATGGCGTGAGATAACGTAGCGCGACGGGCAGCGAATGTCCCCGTGTCTGGGAGATTTCCGGCTCCGATATCAATGTCATAAGCGCGTTCATGCAGTGGAACTCGCACGATGTTTTGCGATGCGCTGGCAGTCATGCGCTCTATTGCCTCGCCGCAGGGTTTGTGATTGTCACAATATAAAAAGAAGAGCCTGATAGCTGTTGCGAGTGACAGCCAAACCTACGTTTCCCGCGATTCCGCGTTCTACTGTGGACAGCTGTATCGCCTGGTCGAGTCTAACAGGTTGCTCGCCCCTCAATGGCCTGGCTTCGCCGTCGTCGCTGTAGTTTCGTGAAGACGTGTTTGTCAAAACCCCAACCAGCAGGACATGCGCATCGATCCAGCCTTGAGTGACCACAGATCGTAACGAGCCGGTTGCCATGAACTCTCATGGCGAGAATTAATAGTTGATGCGGTTGAGGTCGTGTTCGGTAACGGTTACCTGGCGACAGAATCCTGTGTGCACACGTACATAATCCAAATGGGCGCATTGTTCCGGGTCTGCGTGTAGCGCATCGGCAATCCGCGTTTTTTCTTGTGAGTCCAATTCCGCATCTACTTCGGACCAGACCGTGTTCTTTTCAACGATCAAGGATTCGCGGTAAGGGTCGAACTGGTCAGGCACCTGAGGCATCTCCTGGTAGGATCTGTGAAATCGACAAGTCAGCCAATTTGAGGCCCGGCGGCTCGTGTAGTATCTGTTGAACCGGTGGCGAAAAGTAAACCGACACCAAGTATACTTACGCCCGCGCAACTGGGGAACCACTGTAGAACAGGTCGAATTGAAAGAGGATGGGTTTTGTGAGCCGAGGAAAGTGGGCGATTTTGACGATGGTTTTGCTGGGATGTGTGCTGGGCGGCTTCGCGGTCTGGCATCACTATCGGCAGGGAAGGAGAATCCTGGAGTTCTGGGGTTCGGAAACGGCAATGTTGATTCGCCACGCTGATCAGGTTGAAGTTTGGCGATTGGGACCACAGTCAGATCAAAGTCGGTCCCAGTTAGAGGTCAGTGGACAGTCACTGGCCATACTGGAACAGGTAGAAATTAGCCGTCTGCGTGGATTGGTGCATGCACGCCATGCATTGATCATTGACCGCAACTACGACTGGTCAACCGCACCGGCAGACCAGGCAGCAGTGTGGGATTTGGCATTGCACTTCCGCGACGGTGAACAACAGACAACGCTGGTGTTTGCGACTGCCAGCCGACTGGCCTGTGTTGCTGGGCGCACCCAAGTGGTGCGCGTTACCCAGATGATGGATCGAGTGGTCGAATTCGTGACGCCCCATATGTCGAACCTTGCCGAAGAACTGCCCGGAACGAGTGAGGCGTCACCTCGACTTGAAAATTGACCGCTCGCTGTTGTTGGTCAGGTCTGTCGACGTGGGTTCAAAGTGAAATTGGCCACCGCCATGCCAACGAAAAGTCCCGCAAAATGAGCGGTATTGGCGACCGGTCCGAGCAAGCCGGTGAGGCACAAGCAGGCCCATCCGATCATTAGCATTACCGTATTGGGATGCAGAAAAATTCCGCTACCCGGGTCGAGGCGGCCGGTTACCCAAAGATAGCCTAACAATCCGTAAACCACGCCTGACATACCACCGAAAATAGGGTTCCCTGAGAACGGTCTTAGCGGCGCTGGAAGATCGAGAGGCATGATTGCCTGTGCCAAGTTAGAGAGAACCGCTGTGAGGAGAAGGACCCAGGCCAGAGTGAGTTTGCTACGTCGGGATTCAATAATCCCTCCTAACTGCCACAGCCAAAGCATGTTGAATACCAGGTGCCAGATGCCTCCAGGATGCAACAAGATGGGCGTAATCAGTCTCCAGATTTGCCCTTTCTTGATGCTTACCAGCGGATCCCCTGTTCTGCCGTAGTCAGCAATACTGCAAAAGCGCAGGGTGTCGTTCAATGAAAAACTAGGGCCTTCAGACGCGGAGGAAGGTGATCGGGTCAAGCGGCGACGTGGGGAACCACCATTACTGAAAAAGAAAACGAGGACAGTCAACACGACTACAGATAATGTCAACGGGCGTTTTTGGCTGCCAGGTTGCCGACTCCATTGGCTACGCAGATCGCGCACGTTTTTCTGATTTTGTTTTTCCGTTTCAAGGCGTTTGCGGACAATTTGCTCAGCCGCGGTTTCGGCCTGCAGGTAGATCTCTCCGTTTGGATCCTGGCGAAAGCTTGCCAGTTCCTCGCGACCGTGCGCGACGTTATTTTCGTCGTGTACCCAGATTATCCATTCTTCCGCATCCTGTTCTGATGATGCGATAATGTCCTGAGTGAGGAGAAACGCGGTAAAACGTCGCGCTGCGTTCTCATTCGGCAATGTGCCAATATGCCTCATGAACCGATCCCGATCCCAAAGGTATCCCAACCGAAACCGACTGTTTTAGCTCATTTTTCCATGAGCACCAACGCCGGGCGCCGGAATACGCTAGGAACTCAGCGTCCTCAGTCGCTATAATTCGCCCACTTTGGTGAATCAACCGGGAGGCCGGCAGACAGCTGTTTGCTCGGCAGGTGGGAAAGGGAGTTCCGATGCGTTCGATTGCGATCATCAATCAAAAGGGAGGGGTGGGCAAGACAACGACTGCCGTCAATCTGGCTGCAGCGCTGGCTGATGCTGGGCAACGTGTTTGTCTGGTCGATATGGATCCACAGGCTCACGCATCGCTGCACCTGGGTGTTTCTATTTCAGAAAGTGCTGATTCTGTGTACGGGGTCCTTACAGGCCGTCGTGATGTGGGCGATGTGCGCCAGGTAGTCGGAGAGCGATTTTGGCTGGTTCCCTCGCATCTCGATCTGGCGGCAGCCGAATTGGAATTGGCAAGCGAGGTTGGCAGAGAGAAGATCCTGAGTGATTGCATCGCACGTGATTCCGAGAACTTCGATACGCTGATCGTGGACTGTCCTCCTTCGTTGGGTATTCTGACCCTCAATGCGCTGACCGCCGTTCATGAGGTGTTATTGCCGCTACAGCCACATTTTCTGGCGCTACATGGTCTCAGTAAGTTGCTGCAGACGGTTCAGCTCGTTTCGGATCGACTCAATCCGGATTTGGAGTTGATTGGTGTTGTGTTGTGCATGTTTGATGCGGGTACGCGGTTGGCAAACGAAGTCGCGAAAGATGTTTCTGAGTTCTTTACTGAACATCAACAGTCCCGTGGGCCCTGGGCGAGGGCAGATTTGTTTAGCACGCGAATCCGTCGTAATATTCGCCTGGCGGAGGCCCCTAGCTTCGGCCAGTCAATTTTCCAGTACGCGCCCGATTCGAATGGTGCTGAAGATTATCGCCGATTATCGGGCGAACTGGTTGCGCGAATGGAGCGGCCAGGTCAACCGGTCTCTTCCGCAGCCTGACCCGATTCTGGTTCCAGTGGAGCGGTGTCTTACTTGTCCCACTGTCTTTATTTCTCATCCGGCGAAACTTTGCTGCTGGCCCGTGGTTCTATGAATCCAGTTGTGACGTGTCATAATAGGATGAGAAAAGAGCCAAAAAATCTTTATAGAGTGCATTGGAGAACGCCATGCGATTTGCCGGTTTTGCGTGTTTGATTGTCGTATTAGGTAGCGCCTATTGGACTCTGGCAGACGATAACGAACGCCCCGGCAGGCGAGGAGCTGACCGGCAGGAACTGCTCAAACGGTTTGACAAGAATGGCGACGGTCGGCTCGATGAAGAAGAGCGGATTGCGGCACGGAGGCAGCGCGCCAAGAAAGGAAAAGGCCGTTTTGCTGAAGTTCTCAAGAGGTTTGACAAGGATGGTGATGGCAAACTCAACGACGAAGAGCGTGCACAGGCACGTCGAGCTCGCGAACAGGGTAATTCGCAACGGGCAGGTGCTGGTCGTCGGCGTCCGGAGCAGCCGCGTTTGAATGCGCAGAATCTTCTGCGGCGATTTGACAAAGATGGTGACAAAAAGTTGAATCGGGAAGAATTGTCTGCCCTGCTACAGTCGTTACGACGTCAACGCACTGACGCCAGTCGCCAAGGGGCTGGTCGTGGTGGCCAGAAAAAAGGTGGTGGTGACCAGCCGAGAGGTCGCGGCGATCGAAACAGAGGAGAGTCCAGGCGGCGACCCGCTCGTGTGGATCGGGAGAAGTTGATCGAACGGTTTGACAAGGATGGAGACGGTCGTCTCAACGAAGAGGAAAGAGCTGCCGCGAGAGAGGCCCTCCGCCAGCGCCGTGGGAAGAAGGCGGATGATTGAGAGCAACGATGGCGGGTCGGTCAGTCAGGCTGCATTTCGATCAGCCTGACCGGCTGTTTTTCGCCAATGTCGACAGGTTGGACAGAGGCAGGGTGACGCCCGCGGTTCTGATCTGGCTTGCGGTTGACGGTAGCTGGTTCGTGCGGACGTGCTTGGAAAGAGCCGGGTAATTCGCCGGATGAAGGCCAGTAGTATTTTGGCGTGCGCCATGACTGAACAGCACCTGGTAATGAGAGGACTATGCTGCATCAGTAAACTGTTGCCATGCACTGGGTGGCGACCGTTTTGCCTGACTACGGGTGGAATTCTGGGTATTTCCACAGGTGACCTGCGCTGTGTCATCCCAGGGGATCGCTAATCCCTGTTACGTTCCCTGTGTCTAGTATCGACAACGGGGAATCGATTCTTGACACCCCCAGGGGTTTGGGGTTCATGCCGCAGATGTGCACAGATTGGTACCAGTGGTCTGCTGCTATTTGCTAACCCCTGGGCCACTCAACGCATTGGTCGACACCATCCGCTATTGCATGTGACGAGAGACGTCCGATTTTCGAGCGTTTTCTCCGTAGCAAGCAGAGGGACCAACAGCGATCGTATTCCATCGATTCCTGGTGTCCCACGTAAGCTTGCACCTGTGACGCGTATTGCATTACCTAGCTACGTTGGTCGATGGGGACGAATTCGCGGTCCAGGGCGCCGGTGTAGATCTGGCGAGGGCGACAGATGCGGAATGTCGGCGAGCGGTGCATTTCCATCCAATGTGCAATCCAACCTGGCAGACGCCCCATCGCAAACAGCACCGTAAACATCTGCACCGGAATCCCGATTGCTCGATAGACGACACCAGAATAGAAGTCGACATTCGGGTAGAGTTTCTTTTCGACAAAATACGGATCATTCAAGGCGACTTCTTCAAGCTGTTGGGCAACATCAAATAGCGGATCGTCGATGTTCAGTTTGTCGAGCAATTTATCACAAGCCACTTTGATAATGCGTGCGCGTGGGTCGTAGTTCTTGTAAACGCGGTGGCCGAATCCCATCAGTCGAAATCCACTTGATTTGTCCTTTGCCATATCGACGTATTTCTGGACGTTGGCGCCGTCTGCAATGATCTGATCGAGCATGTTGACGCACGCTTCATTGGCACCGCCATGCAACGGACCCCACAAAGCGCAAATGCCGGCCGCGATCGAGGCAAACAAATTAGCATTTGAAGAACCGACCATGCGAACCGTCGAGGTACTACAGTTTTGCTCGTGGTCGGCATGCACGATCAACAGAAGATTCAGGGCATCCACAAAATCGGGGTCCATTTCATATGGCTCACTGGGCACCCCGAACATCATCTGCAGAAAATTCTCGACGTAGCTGAGGTCGTTTTGTGGGTAAATAAATGGCTGCCCGGAAGATTTTTTGTAGCTGTATGCCGCGATCGTAGGAAGTTTCGCAATCAAACGCAGAACCGAGTTTTCCACTTGTTCTTCGTTTTGTGGGTCCAGAGAATCCTGATAGAAAGTGGACAAGCAACTCACGGTTGAAGAGAGAATTGCCATTGGGTGAGCGTCACGCGGGAACCCGTTATAGAAGGACCGCATATCTTCATGCAGCATCGTGTGGCGGCGGATGGCGCTACGAAAGTTTTCCAGTTGGTCTGTGGTTGGTAGTTCACCGTAGATCAACAGGTAGCAGACTTCCACGAAATCACAATTGGCGGCGAGCGATTCAATCGGGTAGCCGCGGTAACGGAGAATGCCCTGTTCGCCATTCAAGAAAGTGATATCGCTGGTTGTCGATCCCGTGTTCACATAGCCTTCGTCGAGCGTGACGAGGCCAGTTTGTGCTCGTAATTTGGAGATGTCTAAGCCACGTTCGTGTTCCGTTCCTTCGACGACCGGAAGATCGATGGCAGTGTCGTTAAGGGTTAGCTTTGCGACGTCAGACATGGAGATTTCTTTCATCGAAGGGCAAACTGGCGGCGTCTGTGGCACGAAACCCGCCAACTTCTCGATCTACGGAATCCGATCATAGCGATGACACTACACCTGATCGGCTCTGTAACGAGAGTTCGCCACAATGAGATTCTTGTCGATGTAATGTCGCAGTTTAACGATCTCGAGAAGCTTCTACAATTCACCCCACGAGCTTCCTGCGCGGCGACTGGCAGTGGAGGTAGATTTTCACGGCTGTGGCTGGTACGATTACTCTTTCGCGGAGCGGTCGGTTCAACGAATTTCCTGTGAATTCGACGATACCGCTGGATCCGTGGCGGTGTTTCTCGCAGTTTTCCTTTCCTGTTCTTGTTCGATGTGCCATGCCGGTAGTCAAATTTCTCAAGGAAAATAAAGAGATCGAGGTGCCCGAAGGTGCAAATCTTCGCGCCGAGGCTGAAAAAGCCGGGATACATTTGAATTGCGCTATCAGTGGTATTAGTGATGGCGTGGATCAATTTGTCCAATCGGTCTCGAAATTCACCCACTGTCGCGGCTTTGGGCTTTGTGGAACCTGCCGTGTTCTGGTGAAGAAGGGAATGGAAAATACCAGTTCCCTGAGCAATCGAGAGAAGGCCAAGTTCAAGTGGATGCCAATTCCCGACCCGATTCCGAGTCTGGCTTATGTCGGCAATGAAGAAGAAATGCGATTGGCGTGCCAGACGACTGTAAACGGTGACATTGAGGTTGAATCACAGCCTCCATTGAACCTGTTTGGCGAGAATTTTTTCAGTTAGGCCAGAGTTGCGCTCTGTTGGCCCTGATTGCGCTTTGCTGTCGGTAACTTCCAGGTTGAACAGGCCTTGTGTTCAATTTGGTGCGACAGTGTGTTCTGGGGAGACTGCTGGTGAAACAAATCGTGGCAGTCGTCAAGCCCTACCTGGCAGAACGTGTGCTGGAAGCGTTAAAGAGAGCTCCTCTGGAGGCGCTTACCGTACGTGAAGTAAAGGGTTTTGGTCGGCAGAAAAACTATCTGGACCAGTACGGTGACAACGAATACTCGCAGGCGTTCTTGCCAAAAGTCGAGATCAACCTGTGGGTCGAGGACCAACGCACAGATGAAGTAATCCAAAAACTCGTCGAGGTGGCCGGTACGGGACGGATGGGGGATGGAAAAGTGTTCGTGCTTCCGGTGCCGACCTGTATCAGCGAGGTCGAGGTGGCAGCGCGAAAATAGACAGCGCGTTAGTAGGTGTTGCGGCTGGTTCTTGACCGGCAGTTTGCATCACGGGCAAAACCGCAACGCGTTCGCCGCCCCCGTTTTGCGGTATCTATGGGACCAGGAGGCTGTCAGTTTCGTTTGCGATCCGGATGAGGCTGCAATGGGCCTATTGAATTTCCCAAAGGCAGACACGCTGGTCGTAACCTGCGGAAACGAGTTGCCGGCCGTCGGGTGAAAACGCAACTGTGCGGACGACGTCGATGTGATTCTCAAAGGTCGAGATTTCCACACCTTGGCGCAGGTCCCACAGTTTTACGGATCCGTCCCAACCTCCCGTTGCCAGCTGTTGGGTATTAGATGAAAAGGCCAGCGAGTAGATCCAGTTGCGATGTCCATGAAACGTGTGCACCACTTGATTGGCACTCAGGTTCCAGACTTTTGCCATGCCTTCTGGGCGGCGGCTACCGGGAGGGCGATGTCCATAACCGACTGCCAAGAGAGAGAGATCGCGGGAAAATGCCGAGCTGTGTGCCCAGGGCAAGATTGCTGGGTATTCTTTCAGTAATTTTCCTGAGTGGGTGTCCCATCGTTTGGCGATGGTGTCCGCAGCAGCTGAACAGAGTGCTTTGCTATCGGGGGTAAATGCCACCGATTCCACTTGTTTTTCGTGGCCCTGTAGTACCATCCCTGCGCGTGGTTTCCGCCAATCCCAAATCCGTACCGTCTTATCGTACGAAACCGAAGCGAGACTCTCCCCGTCTGGGGAAAAGGCAAGGTCATGAACAACGTTCTTGTGGCCTTGTAATGTGGCCAGCAGCGCGCCAGTAGCAATATTCCAGAGTCGAATATCACTGTCGTTGTTCGCACTTCCTGATGCCAAAGTTTCTCCGTCGGGCGAGAATGCGAGGCAGTAGATTTCCGTGCGGTGGTCTCGTAACGTCATTTCCAGCTCGCCTGACTCGGTCGACCAGATACGAATGACGTGGTCCCATCCACCGGTAGCCAACCGCTTGCCGTCAGGTGAAAAAGCAGCGTCGTAGATCCAGTTGGTGTGGCCTGTGAGGATATGTCGCGGAAGAGTGGGATTGAGAGTCATGCTGTTTTGTCCGCGGCCTGCCGGTCTGGTTCTACAAATTTTCAGACAAAATATGCTTTCGCATGGAGTGCGTTCTGAATTGTCATACCGCCGTGATTGGATGCATCGAGAGCGGGCTGTAAGCACTTTACGTGTGCCAGCCGGGACTGGAACTTAGAGAAGTTGTTCGATGGGTTGTCCCTTGCAGATTTGATGGGGGCGTTCCGTTTGATCGTAGAGGTGTCTGGTGATGTCGATCCCCAGTAAATGAAGGATCGTCGCTCCCAGATCAAGGGGCGAGACAGGGTATTCTTTTGGATAAGCGCCATCGCGATCGGATTCGCCGAAAATGGTTCCGCGCGGAATTCCTGCGCCAGCCATTACCGCGGAAAACACTTGTGGCCAGTGGTTGCGTCCACCGTTGGAATCGATTTTTGGGCTGCGCCCAAACTCTCCCATCCAAACGACAAGCGTATCGTCGAGCATGCCACGGGTATCCATGTCGGCGAGCAACGCCGAGAAGGCTCGATCCAATGGGGGTAGTTGCCAGTTTTTCAAGTTGGGGAAATTATTGATGTGATTGTCCCAGCCGATGTCCGTACGCACGGGTCCATTGCGCCAATAAACGGTGACGAGAGGGACTCCGGCTTCGATCAGGCGTCTGGAAAACAATAGTTCTTGACCGAAAGTGTGACGCCCATAACGATCACGTAACCGGGGGTCTTCGGTAGATAAATCAAAAGCACGTCGTGATTGGGGCGAAGATAGTAGCGAGAGAGCTTTTTGTTGTGCGCTGTTGAGACTGGCCGCAGCACGGCTGCGATCCAGTTGTTTCATGCGCTGGTCCAGTTGGCTTGCCATCCGACCGATTCCTGCCAGTCGCATTGGCGTCAGGCCCTGCTGCAAACGAAGTTCCTGTGGAATGAATTGCTCGAATGTGGGGTCTTCAATCGGAAATTTATTGGGTACTGCGTTGATGATAAAAGGGTCGTACCGGCTACCGAGAAAACCTCCGTATTGTCCGGGAATCACTTTGCCAGAATTGCTTTGGAGAAGGCACGGTAACTGGACATATCCGGGGAGTCCGTTGTTGCGTGGTTGCAGACGGGACAGAACGGCACCGAAATGAGGGTGATCACTGCGCCGGGCGGTGATCAACGGAGAAATACGAGGGTAGGTATTTCCAGTTAATAGATCATGACTCGCAGAAATGTGATCACCATCACGATGATTGAGCGATCGCAGTATAGTGAATTTGTCCGCTTGCTCGGCGAGTAGTGGCAGGTGATCTGAGATCTCTATGCCTGGGACGCTGGTGGGAATCGGAGCGAATTCGCCACGGATTTCGCGTGGGGCATTGGGTTTGAGGTCAAACGTGTCGTGATGTGGCGGGCCTCCCCACATGTACAACAGAATACAGCGTTTGGCGCGTCCAAAGCTGGTGGGCGGATGTGGTTCGGATTGGCTGGGGGCGGCGTTGGACTGTGCGGCGAGCAGTGTTGGTAGGGTGAGGCCAAGCGCTCCCAATCCCCCCAGTCGTATCGCTTCGCGACGGTTCAGGCGATCGCACAAGCGTAGATTTCCACTTTGCAACGAAAGCATTGCAGGTCCTTTGGAGCGAGGGAAAGACTAGAGCCGGGTATCAGCGAAGTGAATCCAAGATCGCACGTTCGATGTGCTGTTGGCAACCTTCTGCGAGTTTGGGAACACGAGGTCCTGGTAATGCTCTGGAACAGTCAGTGGAAGTAGAATGGGGTCTTATCCAGGGAAATTGAAATATCTGAAGTGGCCGGGGGTGCGACATCATGCAGGCTGATCAGGTACCTTGCTCTTGATCTTACCATATTTAAGTCTGAAGTTTGCCGACAAACGGAACGCATCTGTGGCTGAGGCCTCTCTGCCCTGGTGTGTTTACAAGCCCCGTTTACAGGAACCGGATGAGTTGAGCGGCACATCCGTGGCACGCGCGGTTTGTTACGCACTGAATCGTCCCGCACAGAATCCTTAACCACCGATAGCGGATCGATTACCTGCGCGGTAGAGGTGTTAACAGACGCTCCAGAAACCGGGCCGCCTGTTTACCAATACCCGGGTGGGAACTTTCCCGCGGTCCCGCGACATTCAAGACGGTGATCTGGTGGTCAGTAATCCAGCGGAGGATCGACGAAGTTGCCCACTCTCCCTGCAAGTCCGTTAGCTGGTGAGGCATGCCAAGTTCCTCTGCCAATTGCCAGGTTAACTTCGTACCACCGTGCAGTTGGCCTTGATACAGGATTAATGTCCCGTGAGAGTCAAGGATGTTCCGGCGCGTACGATCCGGATACCCGGCTGACTCTGTTTCAGTCAAACAATAAATTTCCGGAATGCGTCCGTCTTCAGCCAGGCGATTTCTCGGACACCACCCACCATGGTTGATGTGCAGGGCAATTGCGACGTTGAGTGCGGCTCGATCTACGCCAGTCTGACCACCCGAGACAATGCGTTGAATCGGTAAAGAGTTACACATGATTGTGAATTTCCGTGAGTGATTTGCTGTGCTGCAAGTCGCTGTCTATGACGTTTTCCACTTGGCGCGGATTCTGGATAGGTTAACGTTCTAAGGGACATGTCTGGTGATTCTGGCTGTTTGTTGTAGTGGTATGCTGCTTTGGGTCTTTGGCGAAGTACTGTGGGAACGCGGGTGACGGCCGATTGAAATCCGCGTGCGAACTGATCCCACCGGTTTGATTTAGCCACAGAGGCTCATCTGCAGGTGGCGTTCTGAAGCCTGTAACGAGTTGTAATGGCATCCTTGTGCTGAAAGATGAAGTGTGGGACTCGGGCCATTAGAAGACCGACGACTAAGGCAGGGCTCTTGGGTCGCGTCAGCTGTTGAAGTGCTGTTGATTCTCGCCGTGTTTTTTTTATTCGCAGGTGGGCCTGTTCCCGGTGTCAACGAGGCCCATTATTTGGCGAAGGCCAAGCACTTCTGGAATCCGGATTGGTGCCCTGGTGATCATTTTCTCAGCTCTGAAGATGGTCATGCTGTATTTTTCTGGGCTTTTGGCTGGTTGACGCTTTTTTTCCCGCTCCCTGCGACCGCCTGGCTGGGCCGCGTGTTGATCTGGCTACTGTTGGCATGGGGCTGGCAGCGAGTCAGTTATGGATGTATTCCCTGTCGTTTGCTTGCGGTACTCACAGCTGCCTTGTTTGTCTGCCTGACGCATTATGCGCACTTTGCTGGTGAGTGGGTGGTTGGAGGTGTGGAAGCGAAAGGGTTTGCGTTTGCGTGTTTGCTGTTTGGCTTGGGATACCTGGTACGTGATCAGTGGACACCGGCGTGGCTGTTCGTCGGGGTTGCGACCGCGTTTCATGTGTTAGTGGGTGGTTGGTCTCTCTGTGGAATCCTGTTTGTCTCTTTGGTTCATCGTGGAATTGGGAGAACGTGTCAGTCCTGGCGCCCGATCCTGGTTGCGGTGTTGTTTGCAGTGCCGGGCATCTGGCCTGCAATCCAACTCACGGATGTTGCGACACCTGAGCAGATCGGCGCTGCAAACGAAATCTATGTGTTTGAGCGTTTGTCACACCACCTGGTGTTTCATCGAATCTTCTACAGCCATGGTGGCATCTTTGCCTGGCGTTTTGGCGCCTTGTTGTTGGGGTGGATTTGTTGCGCATGGTTTTTCAGACGGAATGGTCAGGTGCAGCGCCTGTATGCACTCGTTGCTGCGGCTGTTGCTATTGCGTTGATCGGTATCCTTGTTGATCAGTTGACGCTTTGGCACCGTGCCGTGGCTGCCTTCTGGCTCCGGTTCTATTGGTTTCGATTGTCCGATGTAATGGTCCCTCTGGGAGTTGCGATAGGAGCCGGTTTGTGGTGGCATACGGTGCGGTTGAATCGGCATCTCCTGGGGCAAGGTTTATTGCTGCTGCTGCTTTTAGTTGCGGGCACAGGATTAGCAGCACGGGCGCTTGCGCGTCGCACGGAGTACCGTCCAGCTGCGGCGATGCAAGCGGATGCGGCTCTACCGGATCGGATGTCCTCAGCGCGGGAAAGGTACGCAGATTGGGTTCGAGTGTGCCAGTGGATCCGAACCAACACGCGACCCGGAGCCAGATTTCTGACGCCATTACGTCAGCAGACGTTCAAGTGGTATGCGCATCGCAGCGAAGTCGCCACGCGTAAGGATGTGCCCCAGAATGCGAGGTCACTCTTGCAGTGGCATCAGCGGATGGAGTTCGTCACGAATTTTCAAAGGCGTCGGGGTGAACCCGGAGCGTTGCCAGATTTATTGGCACAGGCTGTACCGTACGGGATCACGCACATTGTGATCGACCGCCCGCTGGATCGTGGGGGAATTCCGTTAGCGCGTATTTATCCTTTGGGCGTGCAACGGAATCGACATTTTTTTGTGTACCGAGTGATGCCGCGCTAGCCTCTGCGATGCTTGGATTGTTTGGCAGCAACCGGGCCAAGACATGATTGAATTGGTGGCCTGGGAGGCGGTTGTGCCTGGTGTCGGGGAGTTGGTGTGGGGCAGCTAATGTGAGGTTGTCAATTCGCAGCCCACAGCTGAAATCCGGATGCAATCAAGCCACCCAACACGATCAGCGCAACTCCAGTCGACGTAATCAGCACGCGCGCCGGAAGATGACCTATTTGGCGTTCCAGCCAGCGAGCCTTGCGCAACTGAAATAGCCAGACGGCGTCGGCTGCCCCAGTGCCGGCGAGTAAAACGCCCATCAGGACCGAAACACCACCGACGAAGAGATGTTGTGCGTCGAATCCTAGCATCCGCCAAATCTTATGAGAGTTCGATTGTCAGTGTCGATCGGCACCCCTGGCATTGGTGACAGTCGCCCATCTGTTGTTGTGTTTCGAGTGGGTATTATGGTTGCCGCGCTTTCCGCTTCTTCACTGGTTTCAAGGACCATGCTGCCACCCACGATTCCTGAGTGCGTTTCATAGCAAAATCCTTGATCAGACGGTGTTCCATATCCGCCAGGTGTCCGGCTCCATAGAAGATCGCCAGATTTTTCTTGCCGACCTTGATTTCTCTTTTGAGTACTTCGAGTGCCCGCTTGTTTCGCTCGGTGATGATCGTTGAACCTTGGGGACCTCCCAGAACGCCAAGTTGTCCATCTAGATCTTCGAATTGTGGTGCCAGGGCTTGCTTGAGTTTCAGAGCCCTGTTTTGTGAGAAGAAGGCAAATAACAATGCCGTATTCGCCTCATTGTTGCTTTTGGATTGTGTCGCAAGACTTTGTCCCAGCATGCGAAATAACATTTGGGAAAAACTCTCACCTCGGTCTTTCATGGATTGGCTGAATTCTTCTGGAGAAAAATCTGCGTGGACAAAGTTCTCTGGGGAATAGTCAATTTTCTCGAGTTGAAATTCGAGTTCGAGCATCCGTTTCATGCTGAGTTGCAGGCCACTGATGGCATTGTGGGCTTTTACTTTGGTGTCTTTGGGAATGCGCGTTCCTGATGGCGCGACTAATTCATACAAGACGGCGTCATAGCGGGCGAACATCTTATTAAGTTGGTCATAGTAAGTGCTGTCGGCAACATGAATCGCGCCGATCAAATCCACGGTCACTCCCGCGTCCGTTGGAGTCTTCGGAACGTAACGTACAACCGCAGTTTCCAGGGCGACCAGTTTTTTATCTTTGTCTCGAGTCAAGCGAACAAAGGCGGGTGCTTTCCCAGATCGTGGTTGCTTGCGGTTTTGAGGCGGCGTGGGCTGTTTGTCGTCGGCAAGGGTTGTTTGGATACCAGGCGTTGAAAACAGTGTGACCAGCAATAGAGCGAGTGGATGAATCATACGCATGGTCAAAGGGTGTCCCGGTGATTGCCATTTGGTGCGATTGAAGAATACGACAGGCCGCATTGTCTTTTCGAATAGCTGTCTTTTCAAATATAGGTCAGGCTTTTCGAATATAGGTCAGGCAGAGCGCAGAGACAACGTGCTGGGCAGCGGACGCGCAGGAAGTGCAAATTGAAGCGTGTTTGCTCTCGACTCGATTCGCTGCTGCATCGGAAAACACGCGCTGCGCAGGAAACGACACGGCTTGCTGCGCAGTAAAATTATTTGTTGAGGTTCACTAACAGGCGGCCAATTTTCCGTCCGGTTACGTTCAAAGGCAGTTGTTCCAATTCGTCTGGCGCACGCCAGCATAGATGATCGCCTTGTTTTCGGCCTGAGACATAGCGCGCTAAATGACATTGCAGGGTGATCCGGAAACGCGTCACACTGTGCTGCATGGTGGTCAGGTGTTGCGATGCCTCTATTGTCATACCGGTTAGTTGGAGCGCGTTGTCAATTAGTTCCTGATGGCTCACGGCAGTCTGCCCCGGGCTGGTTGCGAACCGCGGGAAATCCCAGAGGCCCGCCCAGCGTTCCTGATCACTGTGCCGGCGCAATAGCACACGTCCGCCGCGCTGTATGACGATAGCAGCTTCAGTGACATTTTCGATTGCAGGACGTTGTTTCTTGGTGGGGATCAGAGCCTGTGCTCCCTGGCGATGCGCCGCACAGAGCATGTGAACGGGACACGTCGCGCAGTTGGGAACACGCGGTACGCAGATTTCACTCCCGAGTTCCATCAGAGCCTGATTCAAGTCGCCTACGTGCTTGCGCGGAAGTACCGACTCGGCAAACGACCAAAGCAGTTGTTGCCCGTCTTTTTCGGATGGAACTCCGCGAAAAGCCAGTAGTCGGCTAAACACTCGCACGGTGTTTGCTTCCAGGATTGGCAATTTGTGGTTGCACGCAATCGATAGAATGGCCCCCGCCGTGTAACGGCCAATTCCCGGCAACGAACGGGCAACTGAAAAATCTTCGGGAAATTGTGCATTGTGATTTCGTACGATCTGTTGTGCTGCGCTGTGAAGATTGCGGGCACGGCGATAGTATCCCAGGCCTTCCCACAGCCGAAGCACTTCATCTTCTTCGGCAGAGGCGAGGCTGGTAATGTCAGGGAATCTGCTGATGAATCGTTGAAAGAACGGAATCACGGTCACCACTTGCGTTTGTTGCAGCATGATTTCGCTCACCCAGACGTGGTACAGGCTGCGCGTCCGGCGCCACGGCAAGTCGCGGCCGTGGGCCCGGAACCAGGTGAGCAATCGTCGGCGCAATGATTGTCTCCAGCGACTGTCCGGTATGTCAGGTGGAGGCGGCTTGCCCATGGTCATGGGGTGTTACCAGGTGAACTCGCGGTATCTCTCTGGCCGTAGTGGCTGAGTTTGCGTTGACGTGTGGCGGTTCTCACGCTACGGTTCTCCGCAAGCATTGCGGCTGTTACGGATCTTACCGACAAGTAATGGAATCTGCTATGTCGTTGCCGCGTTTTGTCTTGCTTGACAACTCTCTGATCGAAGTGGGGGGGCACTTTCTCAAGCACGCGGTATGTCTGCTCAAGGCGGCAGCCTTGGCCGACTTGCAGCCCGTTCTGGCGACCAATCGAGCCTTCGAGCAACGTGAAGCCGTCCCGCCTGGCTGGTTGGTTTATCCGATCTTTCGGTACACCGCCTTGGATCCTTATTCGTCATTCAGCGCACAACCGGAAAAAGGAATCGCAGCGCAGTCGCGCACAGGGTTGCCGTTGTTTCTGAAACATTGTTTAGGACGCAGGAAACGGATTCGTAGTTTTGCGGCGAGCTGCGACAGGTTGTTTGGAGAGATCGGACTGGAACAGGACGATCATGTCTGCTTGCCATTTTGTACGGAGTTGTCACTGCTCGGTGTCTTGAAGTACCTGAATCGTTGTCCAGATGCGGCAAATGCGACATGGCACCTGTACTACCATTCGTCGTGTTTGCAAGGGAGGCCAGCAGATTGGGCCGCGCAAGAACGACAGGCAAATGTAATGAAACAGGCCTTGCAGCAGGCTGAGCAACTTGCTGAACAAGGGCGTCTCCGGTTCTACGCGACGACACCTCACGTTTGCGATAGTCTGAATCAACTCAGTCAGGTTCCGTTTCGATATTTGCCTTTTCCGGTGGAGGTTGACCGTCAGGCGTCCTCTACAGATCGTCCCCTGGGATCTCCCTTGCGGCTGATGCTTGGCGGACAGCCTAGAGCAGAAAAAGGCGTTACCGATCGTGCTGAGTATGTCAGTAGTTTATGGAACCGTGGGCTCTCTAGTGGAAAACTGCAATTGCGGATGCAACAAGAGCCTGGCACTCCGCCGCTTGAGGTTCCACAGAATGTACAGCATGGCTTGCTGTACAACGAACCATCACCTGTCGTGTTTGCTCCTTATCCCCTTTGTGCAGATGGGTATCGCGAATTCTTGGAGTCTGCAGATGTCGGGCTATTGATGTACGACGGTGAGGCTTACTATTCGCGCATCAGCAGCGTCATGCTGGAGCTCCTTTGCTCTGGTATTCCAGTCATTGTTCCCGCTGGCTGTTGGATGGGAGAAATAGTCGCGGAGGCCAATGCGCGTTATCTGGAGAGGGTATCCCAGCTCTGGCAGCCGATGCCAGTTGACGGGATGCCACAAGTCAGTCAAGCAGAGCGACAGTCTGCCGTGGAGCGTATTACCGGTCCCGACCCTCAATGCGGACAGTTTGAAACAGGGGTTACACGCATTCCGCATGGTGCGTCGGTGTGGTGTCCGCGGTTTTACTGGACTGGACCAGAGTCACCTGGTACCTATTTGCGTCTCGATGTATTGCAAACAGACTGCCACGGGAACACCGTAAAACGGTGGACCATGGTACTGCATCGGTCTGCAGGAACGTCATTGAGCTCAGCTCTATTTGCGTTGCACACCCAGGCGCGAACAATTCACTGGTCGGTAAGTGACGCGTATGCGAATGTCGCAGCTCCGCAGGGACAAATGAACTCAAGATTTTTTTCCAGGCCAACGGCAGTTCCCAGCGGTGCGATCGGATTGGTTGCGGTTGACCGAACGCAAGTCCCTGAACTGGTGACAGAAATAATGGCCCACTACGAACATTACCGGCAAGTGGCCGGGGTTTATGGGGCTAAGTTGGCAGCGCGTCACACTGTTGCGAAACACATGTCACATTTACTGCGTTGCGATGCTGAAAATCCCTGTAATGAGATCGGTGAACGTCACTGCGCCTAGGCGGTTGTCTTTCCACTTTTTCTGATGAGTTGCATCTCGATGGCTCGGGTGCCGCTGATTGCCGTGTGCTTCTCACGCACCGAATTCTCGCATCTATGGACCACTCTGCGGAAGTGTTAAGATGGATGGGGAGTGAGATCTCAATTGCCAGGTTTTCGAATGTCGGTGATGCTGACCGACTTGCGGACGTACAGGTTGTTTTCGTGTTGGTTATTCCATGCGCCCGACTGGATATGGTGTTATCGACGACAGTCGTTTGCAGCAGGTACCTGGCCCTGTCGCTGCGATGCCTCCCGTTTTGCCGCTCGACTCTGACCAGCCTTTATCTGCGGAGTTGACAAGGGCGATCACTCTGGAGCAGCATTCAGACGCAGTTCCAGGAGGGCAGCAGAAAGCCGGTGACCCGGACGGAATTTGGTTCGATGGCAGCACCCTGTTGTGCGGTTGCCCGGAGTGCCGGGCGCCGATGTCGATTCGGCTGTGGTTGGCCGTTGCTGATTGTTGGCAGTGCGAGACCAGTATTCAACTGACAGAGGAGCAGGAACGCCAGGCACACAGGTTACTGCAGCAGCATCAGAGCTCTCGGACTGCTGTTGGGCCTTCGTTGGCCCAGCCGGTAGTCGATTCGCCAGCACCACACGTGCCGTTGCCCGCGGAACATGTGTCGAAGCCATTAGACCCAGTGGTGGCTGGGGCTCCACCAGCTCCGGTCTTGCCATCTCCACCGCGAGCGCGACGTCGGCGCGCGGCGGCGTCTACAGAGGCGCATCGTCGTTTGAGGCCGCACACAGCAACAGCGCTGGCTACAGCATGGCTTAGTGAGTTGTTTACGGACCTGCCATCCTGGTTGATTAGTTTGGTCTTTCATCTCATCTTGCTCACGATTCTGGGTTTGCTGACTCTGGGCGATTTACAGGATCGTATGATCACACTTTCTACAGTTGTCAGTCGCAATGTCCGGGAGGGTGTCGCGGAATTTTCTCTTCAGCAGGATGAAGCTCAGTTTCAATTGCCTCCCCCCAGCGAGTTCGACGTAAACAACCAGACAGATCGGCAGATTTTACTCAGAGCGGAGCAGGAGGCGCGGCAATTACGAGTTGATTCAGAGCTGCTCGAAACAACGGTGCCACTGGAGCAGGTCCGTCAACGTGTGCAAGGGCCTCGCAAATCGCGGTTGGCACTGGCTTCGCGCGATCCGCGAGTTCGGGTGCAGATGATCAGGCAAGAAGGGGGTACGACACTTACAGAGGCAGCTGTGGCCAGGGCATTGCATTGGCTTTCGCGTCAACAGCGCCGTGACGGACGCTGGAAACTGGACGGTGGCCGCACCAGCGACAGTGCTGCAACCTCGTTGGCGCTAATGCCTTTTTTGGGAGCCGGGCAGACACCCGATACGGGCGTCTACAAAAACGTGGTAGCACGTGGGTTGCGATGGTTACTGGACAGTCAGTTACCAAATGGTGATTTGCGCATTAATGGATCTGGCAACACCGGGATGTACGCACAAGGGCAATGCGCGATTGTGTTATGTGAAGCGTTCTTGATGACGGGTAACGAGCGATTGCGAATTCCGGCACAACAGGCAATCAATTTTATTGTTGCAGCACAGTTTCCAGATGGTGGTTGGCGTTACCGTCCCAATCAGGAGACTCCGAGGCCAGGACGGCGTGGTGATACGAGTGTGCTGGGCTGGCAGATGATGGCTCTCCAAAGCGCTCGCGCCGCTGGCCTTGAGGTGCCCGAGGAAACACTTGAACTAGCGAGCCATTACCTGGATGGCGTGGCTACGCGCAGTGGTTCGCAGTACGCTTACCAGCGGGGGAATGCACCGACACCGGTGATGACTGCCGAGGCATTGTTGTGTCGCATGTACTTGGGCTGGTCGTTGCGTGAACCTGGTCTGCGACAGGGGGTAGATTACCTGCTTAGCCAGCACTTGCCAGATGCGCGACGCGAGAACATCTATTACTGGTACTACGCCACGCAGACGTTGCATCAGGCCGGTGGCACCCACTGGGATCGCTGGAACAAACAGATGCGGGATGTCCTCGTTTCAAGCCAGGTGAGTCGTGGCAAGCATGCAGGGAGCTGGCAACCAGCACATTCGCACTCCAGAGCTGGCGGCAGAGTCTACACGACCGCCCTGGCTGCCTGCACGTTAGAGGTTTACTACCGTCATTTGCCGATCTTTCGGCAGATTGACCTCGATGGAGAGGTCGATTCGCAGTGATGCTTCACGCCGAGTGGCTGGAGATGTGGCTAGAAACAGTCCAGCGGTTGGGTTATGTTCGTGCGCATGAATACAAATACGCGGACTAATAGCGATGCGGGGCGATTGCGGGTTGGAATGGTCGGTATGGGGATGATCTTTGATGAGACCTATCGACCCTTTCTGGAGACAGCTGCCCGTGACGGTGTCTTTGATCCGGCGATTGGACGGCTTGGCATCGAACTCACTGCGGTGGCAAGCCGCACAGGATCTCGAGCCGAGACTTACAGAAACAACGCGCCATCTGGCCAAACGGCGTTCTTGAGCTGCGTTGAGCCCAATGCAGTCGATCAACTCTTGGAGAGCGACGTTGATCTGGTTTGTGTTGCGTCTCCGGATGACCGACATTTTGAAGCGGCTCGAGCTGTCATCGAAGCCGGCAAGCACGTTCTCATTGAGAAACCTTCGGTGCTGTCGCTGTCGGAGTTGGACGTGCTTGTGGACCTGGCAAATCAGCGGGGCGTATTAGCCAAAGTTGTCTATCACAAGTTATTCGATCCGGACCACAAGAAACTGCGGACACTCGTTGTTGACGATGTGCTTCAGCACGTGAACAGCGGCTACTGCACGTTGTTAGAGCCAAAGCAGATATCGGGTTCTCAATTTGCCGAGTGGATTACAGGACGCAACCCAGGAACGTATGTAGCGGTTCATTACATTAAACTGATTGATTTCACCTTTGTCGGTCGACTGCTATCGGTGAGCTGCACTGGCCAGCGCGGAATTGTCGGGCCAGCGGATGGGGATACATGGGATTCGACGCAATTGCGCATGGTCTATGGCTATGGGGATCAACGCGAAGCGGCATTTGACATTCACACCAGCTGGGTGACGCCGGACAATTTTCCAGGGTATGTCGAACAGGAAGTCCAGTTTCGTTTTGACAATGGTGTTTGGAATGGCCACAGTCGCCGCCGTGGCGTCGAGTGTACTGTGGAAGGAAAGACACCAATGGAGATGAAAATCTCGATGAACAACCACTACAACGGGACGTTTGTCGAACCTTTTGGACCTCGGTCGCAACGCGGGTATGGGCTGGAGGTGCTGGAACGCTTTATTCGCGAAGTAGCCCATGTCGAGTTTGCCGGAGATGCGACAGACCGGACGACACGCCTGCAACAAATGCGTGCTTTGGCGTACAACGATCTGGCGGCCGATCGACAGGTGGTGGCGACGGTGCAGGCGATGGAAGAGATTCTCAAACGTCACGCCGCAGGTGTGCCTAACTGTACTGTTGAAGTGAATGCGGAACAGGGTGGGCTGATCTTGCACGCGCCCGGTTCGAGTCAACCAGAAGTGCTATACCAACCAGTGGTCAGTCAGGGCCTCCAGTAAGGTCCGTGATGTTCTTTTGCGGATGGTTTGTTCTGGTTGGAGCGAACTTGAGGGAACCGATTGGCTATGTCACGCATCGTCGGCACGCCCAGCAACGCGGCAGTCAATACGGACGGTTTGTTTCCCGCCGGTTGGTGGCATGAGACCGAAGAAACGGGACGGATTTGCTGTGATCTGTGTCCGCGCGAATGCCAATTGAAACCGGGCGACCGTGGCTTTTGTTTCGTCCGGGAGAATCACGGTGGGCAGATGGTCCTGACGACCTACGGCCGCAGTACCGGTTTTTGCATCGATCCAATCGAAAAGAAACCGCTCAATCATTTTTTCCCAGGCAGCAGTGTTCTTTCGTTTGGTACTGCGGGCTGTAACCTGGGCTGCAAGTTTTGCCAAAATTGGGATATATCCAAATCACGAGAGGTCGACCGACTTAGTGAACGGGCGTTTCCAGAAACGATTGCCAATGCGGCCCTCCAGCTAGGTTGCAAGAGCGTTGCCTATACCTACAACGACCCGGTGATCTGGGCAGAGTATGCGATCGATACGGCAAAGGCCTGTCGGCAGGTGGGGGTGCAATCGATCGCTGTAACCGCCGGGTACATCTCGCCGCCAGCCAGGGAGCCTTTCTTTGAATATATGGATGCGGCAAACGTCGACCTGAAATCATTTTCTGAGGAGTTTTACCAGAAGATCACTTATTCGCATCTGCAGCCGGTACTCGAGACCCTTGAGTGGATACACCGGGAGACCGATGTATGGCTTGAGGTGACAAATCTGCTGATACCCGAGGCCAATGATCAACCGGAAGAAATTCGCAGGATGTGTCAATGGTTGTTATCGCACGTCGGTGACGAGGTGCCGCTGCACTTGACGGCTTTCCATCCAGATTATCGCATGCGCGATCGTCCGCGGACGCCACGCGATACGTTGCTAGAGGCCAGGCGCCTGGCGTTAGACGAAGGTCTCAAGTTCGTCTACGCAGGCAATATTAGTGACGCAGATCATCAAAGCACTATTTGTCCCAGTTGCCATCGTTCTGTCATTGAACGTCGTGGCTATGAGCTGGGGCTGTGGAATCTACAAGAAAATCGGTGTGGCGGTTGTGGTGCTGTGATTGCAGGTTGCTTTGACTTGCGCCCAGGTGATTGGGGCGCACAGCGTAAACCGATTAACATCTCGGACTTTTCAGTGGTTCGCAAACCGGGTACAAACATCGCGCCACAACCAGCGGTGACCGCCCTGCTGCCGGTAATTTCCTCTGCCAGTTTCCTCGAGCCGCCGCCTGTCATGAATGATATTGCGTCTCTTGATTCCAGGCAGACGGAGTCAATCCATCGCCTGGCTGCATCGATGATTGTGGCCGAAGTAGCTGGGGGTGATTGTCCACGGTCCGCAGTGGTTTCCTTACCGGACGACCTGGTGATCGAGGGTGCGTTTACGACACTCAAACGCCGTGGGCGGTTGCGAGCTTGTTGCGGGACTTTGGGAAAGACGATGGGTTTGGAAGAGGCGCTGCAGATGGCAGCTAGTCGCACCGTCTTTCAGGACCCTCGATTTCCACCGGTAACGACGTGTGAATTGCCGTTCTTGGAACTTGATGTAACCCTCTTGCATGGATTTAAGCCGGTCAAGGCAGCAGGACTTGAGAGGTTATCAAAAGTTCGGATTGGGAAACACGGCGTGCAAGTTCGCCGCAGTGGTGCTTCAGGCTTGTTGTTGCCAGAGGTTGCTGTTGAATGTGGCTGGGATGTGAAAACGCTATTGGAGCAGGTCTGTCGTAAAGCAGGTTTGTCCCACCAAGCGTGGCAGGATAACGAGACACAATTGACGATCTTTGAAGGCCAATCGATTGGCGGTTTGCTCGACAAGGTTCTCGAGGGGCACCAGGGCCGGGAAGTGTCTCCGGTGTTTACGCCGGAAGTAGTTCAACGTATTGCCGGCCACGGTTTATCGAATCTTATTCGGCTACTACAAGGTGCAACCCCCGACTACTATTTGGCCGATTGTCCTGATGGCAGCGTAGCGGGAGTTGCTGTTCGTTTGTCGTTTACTGGGAGCCTGCCTTCCAGAACTTTCTCTCAATGGTCGTTACGTCCTGGATTGCCATTGCAGGCGACACTGTTTCGTCAACTTGAGGCGGCGGCTGCCTGGTTGCGAGACTGTGGTGAACGACAAGTGAATTCATCCAATGTTTGTCTGGACGTTGCTGTGTTGACTGCACCCGCGGTCCACGGCACGGTCACTCACCCTGATTTGCGCGGTGTCGAATCTGCCCAGCGGGCAGTGTTGGTGTCCGCGCCATCCCAATCAAGTTGGGTCTTTGATCCGTGCCGATCACCAGAGGAGCTGGTGGCAGAAGCTTGTCAGTACGTACAAGACCCTGCACGGCAGGGTGCTGCGATTTACAGTTTGCGAGTGGTGTCCACGGTCCAGCATTGGTCCGCGCAGCAGACTGCGATTCCGGCGACAAGCACCGCAGTGCGTGGACCCGCGGTAGCGGGCAGCTTCTATCCCGCCGAGGAAGCGATGCTGGCCGTCGAAGTCAACCGAATGTTGGCGGGGCCGTTGACTTCGACGGAACCCTGGCCAGCATTGATGGTTCCTCATGCGGGACTTGCCTATTCCGGGAGTATTGCTGCCGAGGTGTTTCGTCAGGTTCAAATTCCTTCAACGGTGATCATCCTGGGGCCAAAACATACGGGTCTGGGTGCGCAATGGGCGGTCGCTCCACATGCCTCCTGGCAGCTTCCCGGCGCTACGATGGCCGCCAACGTGGAGCTCTCTCGTCGGCTGGCACGAGAAATTCCCGGGTTCGAACTGGACGCGCTGGCCCATGAGCGGGAGCATGCGATTGAAGTCGAACTTCCGTTCTTGGCCAGCCTTGCACCGGCGGCGCGGGTCGTTGGCATCGTGCTGGGCGCAGCCTCACTCTCCAGGTGTTTTGAATTTTCTGCAGCATTGGCCGAGGTGATCAGCTCCTTGGAGGAAACACCGTTACTGGTGATTTCCAGCGATATGAACCACTTCGCCAACGACGACGAGAATCGACGGCTGGATGAGCTGGCATTGCGAGCGATGGAATCTCTCGATCCCGCTACCTTGCATCGATGCGTGACAGAAAATCAAATCAGTATGTGCGGTGTGCTCCCCGCGGTGGTTGTGATGGACACGCTGCTGCGATTGGGCTGTCTGTCACGTATGCAACGAGTTGGTTACGCAACGAGTGCAGACGTTAATAACAGGCGAGACAAAGTAGTGGGCTATGCAGGTGTGCTGCTCGGATAACGGATCAATGGTAGCAACTGGAGACGGAGGCTGGCTTCTGTTGCGAACTGTGGCTGAGGTTGTGGTGTCGGTTCTGCAAACCAGATGTTACCAGTGGGACGGAGTGGTCTCAGGCGCAGTGGGGCGTGTCATTTCCAGGGCGCATCAAGCCAGCTGCGAACTTCGATTTGATTTCCTTTGATGTCCACTCGGATGGCGCCACTTTCGGCGGTGTGGAGTACGCGTGTGCCCTGGCCCAGGTAGGCCTGTTTGGCCATTCCGGCTTCGCCGGAACCTCCACTGATGACGACCCATTCAGGGTTTGTCCATGCCTGGAAACTTCGTGGATCGCTGTGGGTACTGCCGTGGTGCGGCGCCATAATGATGTCGCAATCCAGTGCTTTTTTCTCCAGTAACACTTCCAACCCGGGAGATTCCAGGTCGCCGGGAAGAAGAATCCTGCGACCTAATGCTTCGAGCATCACGACGAGACTATTTGCGTTGTCAGATTCTCCTGTTCCTTCAGGAGGTGGGTGGAGGATTGTCACGACCACAGATGGACTAATGTGTACCTTCCTGGTTGCTGCGATGGTTTGCAGAGGTATGGTTCGATTCCTGATCGCATGTCTCAGCAACCGGAGTGCTGGTGAATTCTTGTGGAACATCATGGATGACATATAGATGGCGCCCACGTTGAATCGTTCCAAGAGCGTGGGGATTGCATTAAAGTGATCGAGATCCGCATGTGACAAGAAAACGGCATCCAAACGGGTGATCCCTTGTGACCAGAGGAATGCCGAGATTGCGCGGGAGGCGTGACGCGGTGTCCCCAGACATCCGGCGTCGTACATCAGGTTCTTGCCATCGGGACATTCAATGATGACGCAGGTTCCATGGCCGACTGAAATAAACGTACAGACAAGTTGGGATTCATTGGGTGGCGATAGCCAATTTGCTGAAGGGCGCACACCGATTCCAACGATCGCCCAGATGGTCAATAGCCCGTATTTTTGCCAGCGGCCGCATTTTAGTACAGGCACCAAAGTGGTTCCTGCGAGGAGCAGATAGAAGCTCCATGTCCACCACAGGGGTGGAGCGTCGGTCCAAAAGTGGGTGCCAGGCAAATCATGCAGGTAACGAGTGACAGTGGTTAAACATAGCAAACTTGCGCTGCAAAGTTGTCCGCAGAAGATACCCAGAAAGGGTACGGTGCCACCACATGCAAGTACCCCAAATCCGTTCAGTAGGGCGAGCGAAATCAGGGGCCAGAGCAGGGGGGTCAATACGAGTGTCGTCGGCGCGACCAGATGGAAATAATGAACCACCAAGGGTAGGCAGACGAGCCAAATGAGCAGCGACGTCAACGCGGTCCGGTACATCACCCATTGGAAGTGGCGCAGGAGTTGTCGCGGCCAGGATTGGGTTTGATGGGAAAGTTTTGTCAGGGGGGAACGATGGTCAGCCAGTAATGTCGGTGCCATGTAGATGAGTGTGAGCACAGCCAGGAAGGACAATTGGGTACCGACTTGGAACAGGCTTGCAGGATTAAGGAGTAACACACATAGCCCTGCAAAAGCCAATGCATTGGCACTCGTCAGGGGACGTCCGTTGAAACGAGCCAGGCAGAAAACCGTGACCAGCAGTGCTGCACGAACGACGGAAGGCCGCGCTTCGGCAACCACGGCATATCCCATCACCAGGAGCGGCACGATGCACAAGGCCAGTCGCCGTGGCAGGATTCCGATTCGGTTACAAATCCAGAAGCTGCCAGTCAGGAAGCCGACATGTAAACCGGAGATTGCAATTAAATGTGCTGTGCCGGTGGTCAAGAAAGGCAAGCGTTCACGTTCCGACAATGTTGCCCGTGATCCCAGCAGGAGTGCGGTTGCCAGAGGACGCTGTTGGGGGTTTATGTATTCCCTCAACCTGAGGTGACCTCGTGAACGTACTCGATCCAGAATCATGGTCCATGTCATGCGCTTTGCGAAGCCGAGTTTTTGCACGCATGCGGAGTTGGCGACGTAAAGAGAGCAAAGTCTTCGGTGCTGGCGTTCTACGAGACGCAGATCATGCTGACCGGGATTCTTGGGCCTGGGCGGAGCCTGCAATTGACCGTAGATTCTGAGTATTTCGCCCGCGATAACGTTATTGATCGGTTGTCCTGAACGTATCTTGATGATGCCGGAGGTGGCAATCCAGCTGCGGCCGTTCCGGATACGTTGGGCTTCGACTTCGAAGACAAATTGTGGCCCCGTTGTGATCGTATTGAGTGGGTTATGAAGTGGAGCGGGGATCTTGAGCGGCATAGATCGCGCGAGTACTTCGATGCAGACTGGCTGGGGGCGCGCTTGGGTGTAGCGACCTATATGATCCGCTGGATACTGTCTCCAATGGAGATGATGCCAGCCCCCGCCCCAGGCGACTGCGGCGACCAGGAGCAGACTGCTCGAGACCTGCCAGCACTTTTGCCTGGATAAATACCACCAGAGGACTAGCGGACACGCAGCCAGGAGTGGCCAGATGGTCGGCGGGACAAGCCGGTAACGGTCAAGCACCACACCACTGGCAACCGCGAGCAGGACCAGGACGAGTGGTTGAGAGAGAACGGGTGGACCGCAAAAGTCCTGACGCGGACGAACTTCCACGTGTGGGTTACCGATGTGCAGGGGAAGACCAGCTCAACGTGAGAAGTCTACGCAGAGATCGGAAATAGTCAAATCGGGCTATGCCAGACGGCTAGTACGGGCTATGTGATACTAGCGTGCCTGTTCGGCTTTGCCCGTAAAGGTGGCCGCCGTGTCAGCGTTGCCGAGTTCCCGGTGCATCGCTGCCAGGTTGCGGTAGGCGACGGCCATCGCTGCCGGGGGAAGAAAGCCGGTTTGGACTGCTTGTTCCATTTGCTCCATACCGGTCTGAGTCAAGGCAACTGCCCGCTGCGAGTCGCCGATCGCCCAGAACGAGATCCCCATGCTGACAAGTCGCTCGCCGTGAATGCCGATCTCGTGACTGGCTGATGGTGGCAGTGTTTCGGGAAATTGCTGGACCGCTTGTTCGTACCATCGAGTGGCTTGCAGGTGTTTGTTTTCAGGGATTGCATACAAAGTACCTACTAGAAAATGCGCCCTGGCCTGCAGGTATTGTCGCGCCGGAGTGGGGTCGCGGTGTGCACCGCCTAATTGAAACAAGACCGTTGCGCGTTCTCCCCATTCGCGTGCTTGTGCCAGGTCCCCTCGAGATCTGGCTGCTCGCGCTGCATTGAACAAAGCGGCAGCCAATTGCCATTGGATTTGTTGTTTATGCAACGCATCGTCGAACTGGTTCATCACCGTTTGGCAACGACCGGACATCTGCTGGAGGCTGGTTGTGGGATCCAGTAGTCCGTCGAGTTCCGCTGCCACGGCGAGTGCAGTGTCATGGATTTGTAGTTCAATAAGTGGACTGCCATTTGTTTCTTGCAAATACCGGACTGAGATTTCACGAGCGCTGGCAAGCCATTTGGGTACCACATCTGACTTGCGTTGCCAGTTGCCACGAGCCACATCCAGAGCACAAGCGAGGTGGGCTTGAACCAGGATCCGCAGCGCTGCTCGCCTCAGTGAAATCTCCGGGCTGGCTTCAAGTTGGGATGCCAGACGAATTGCCATGAGATGGTGTTCGATCGCCCGTTCGAAGTTGCGTAAAGGACCGCTTGCTGCCGCATTTCCGAGCACAATTTCTGCGCGTGCCCGCAGCAAAGGCGGCAGGTTTTGATTGGCTGCGATCACGCCTGCTTTGTCGCTGGCTTGCTGGTATTCTTCATTGGCCAGCAGTGATTCTGCATATGTCAGGCTGAATTCCGGGTCTTTGGTGATTTCAAAAGCCTGTTGGGACAACGCGAGCGACTGGCCATACTTGCCCATCTGCTGCAATAGGATCGACTCCAGCCAGATTGCTTTTGTGTTGTCTGGTTCGAGTCGCTGGGCGTAGCGCAAGTCGGCTAATTGCAAACGGTAATCGTACGTATCGTTTTGCTCCGCTCGAGCCACAAATGGAGTTGCTTCGATCGGTTGCAACACAATGCGTTCGACCTGGTCGATATTCCCGTTGACGAACTCAAAACGGACACCACGCTCCGGGTAGATGGTGCCCACAATCTCTCCTGCCGCATCAAATTGCGCGGCGGGAATAAACCGTGCGATGTCAAGTTGTTGGGAAATGACTTTTGCGGGAGTCGGCGCGCTGAGGTGAATTGCGATTTCCACGACCATTTCCTGGTCCAAAAGGAATTCCACTCGTGGAAATGGCCCAACCTGAAAAATCTGTACTGGCTTGTTATTACGGGTCGTGGTTGCCTGCGGTTGCCCGAGCCTGGTGCTCAATTCGTCTGTGCTTGTTGTGCCTGGAGCGATGTCTTGAAAAGTCGATACCCGGACGTCGGTAATGGTGACAGCGACCGGTTCAATCTGCAGGCCGTGGCGGAGTGTTGCTTGCGTTTGTTCCTGGGCAGTCGATTCAACATCTACGACGGGACCAGTATTAGCAGATGGACGGGTGCTGGTCGGTGTCGGAGGTGTTTCCGTTGGTGCCGTCCCGAGTGGAACCGCTGTTACGGCAATGGGGGGGGCAAGATCGCTTTTGACTTCTTGCTGCCACGCCCACACCAGGTGTGGTCCGCTCAGAAACAGCGACAGGCCCACGGACAAGTAGCCGACGAGGGACATAGTCCGGGGGCCGGTTGAGACGTGTTGGCAAACACGGAGCAACATGGAATTTTCCTCGAATCCTTGGAACTTCAATGAGAAGGGTTCCCAGATCGGTGATCGCATTAATGCCTGAGCCCTGGCCGTGATCCATCGAAAGAGCGAACACCGAGCGTCGGATAGTAGTGATCTGTCGCTCACGCGTCCAGGTGGACTGCTGGAAACCGGTTGCCAGCAGTCCCGGCTCAGACATAGGGCCTGAATACATCCAAGTTCGCCGCGTGTTTTGCTCGATGCTAGCGGCACAAGCTGGTCAGCTGGTGCACTGCCAGGGGCATCTGCTGAGCAAGCAGGCAGGTGACCACTTGCTGGACCAGATGATACTGACGTGAGGTAAACAGGACCGGCGCGGCAAGAGAGGGAGGCGCCACAACGAGTGCTTGGCTGATGTTGTCGATGAGATTCTGGATTCCCAATCCTGTTTGGGCGCTTGTGAGCACCCCAGAAATAGCATTTTCTTTCACATCAACCAGGTCAAGTTTGTTCCAGACTGTGATCACCGGGATTTCTGGCTGGCCGATCAGGTCCGGAGGTTGCAGGTTGCTAGCGACGGTGAGATCACGTACTTCCAGTACAAGGTCAGCGGTACGGATCTGTTGACGAGCGAGTGAAATGCCCTGCTTTTCGACACGATTGGCGGTTGGTCTTAAACCGGCAGTGTCGACCAGCCTGATTGGCCAACCATTGATGGCCGTGTCTGCAGCAACCAGATCACGAGTCGTTCCTGCTTGACTGGTGACAATAGAACGCCGGAACCCGACGACGGCATTAACGAGACTGCTTTTGCCGACATTGGGAGCGCCCGTGACGACGATTTGCCACGGTTCGGTGAGATGTTGTCCAAAATCCCAAGTCTCCAGCAGTGCGTTCAATCGCGCAAGGCCCTGGGTCTGCTCGCCACTTTGTAGCTGCTGCAGGATGTGCTGCAACTCTTGCACTAGAACCCCATTATGCTGCTGCAACAGAATTGCCGCCGTGCGTTCGGTTTCGCATTGTGTCAGCGCCGTAATCGCTTCGGCTGCGATCGTGTCGGATGTTTTCAGCAGTTGTTTCCATGGCACGACACGACACCCCAGGCTTTGCAATGAGCAGAGGATTGATTGGGGAGCGGCATGTCCACCATGGCAGTGGATTTCAATCCGGTTGTTGTCACTGCGGCAGATCACGAGTTCTTCGGAGGTTGATGCGGTTCTCCAACGTCCGAACAAAATCCGATTACATGGAACCTGGTTCAGTGGGAGTTCAGATTGGCCACGAAAAAAGTGCGCTACAACCTCGACCGCAGCGGGGCCTTCAATCACGATACTAGCAATCGCTCCGCGCCCCAAAGGTGTGAGCATTGCTGCCTGACAATCGCATGGATCACAACCCAAACGCCCGTTGGTTGGTGGTTTTGCAGAGGCCATCAGAGCTACCCGACATGGCTGAGGAAAATGCCTGCAAGTACCAGATGGGGAACGTAAGTTGCTGTCCTCAGTTCGGAGTGAAAGCGAGGTGCGTTGCCACCCGAAAGAAAAAGGAGCGCGCTGTCTGAGTGCTGTTTCTGATAGTTTTCCAATACTTGTTTGATTGCTCCGATGGCTCCCCAGAACAGGCCACTCTCAATTGCATCGTGTGTGTTCTTGCCGATGATCGGTGTGGTCTCAGTGGTGCTGGAAAAGACTACCCTTGGTAACAAGTCTGCGTGATCGGATAAAGCGGCTGATGTAATTTGTGGTCCGGAAAGAATCACGCCACCCTGGTAGACTCCCTGGCAGTCAATCAGGTCGATCGTAGTTGCCGTGCCGGCATCGATGACAATCGCTGGTTTGGTTTGATCACGTACACGATTTACCGCGCAGGCTGCGGCAAGTCTGTCTGTGCCAACGGTGTCGGGACGCTCCACATCAAAGCGCATTGGAAAATGATCCGGCGTCAGCACTGTAATCTGATCATCTGGTCTTGAACGCGCTATCTGGCGGTGTAATTCCTTTTGGAAGTCCCGTTGGACACTGGAAATCCGCCAATCGTGCGGGTGAGGTGGCAGCTGCTCAAGCCAGTGCGCAAAGCCTTGCAGATTGGGTGGCAGTTGTAGCACCGTATTCGGGGCCAGCTGTTCCAGAGACAGCGGGGTCTGTTGAGAAAACGGCTTGCTGTACTGTCCGCATTTGACAGCGCTGTTGCCAACGTCGACAGCAATCAGGGGATTACATGGTGCGCTCACTTGAGTCCCCGGCCGAGCTGCGCTGTGATGGCTCGTGTAAGGTCATTCAAACCCTGCCCGGTCACGGCTGAGACGAGAAGCACAGGGGCGTCGAGTTGGCTCTTAAGGTTGTTCTGGACAGTTTGGGCGGAGCCAAGTTCGGCTTTAGTGACGACAAGGATCTCAGGTCGTTCACCAAGCAGCGGGTTGTATTGAAGCAGTTCGTTGCGGATAAGACGATAGTTGTCGTCGGGTTGGCTGCCGTCTTGTGGCTCTGGTTCGATCAGATGTACCAGAATACCAGCGCGTTCAATGTGCCGGAGAAACTCATGGCCCAGACCGATTCCCGTGTGGGCCCCCTCGATCAGGCCTGGTATATCCGCCATAACAAATTGACGGTCCGAGTCGACGGTGACAATCCCAAGGTTCGGGCGTCTGGTAGTAAATGGGTAGTCGGCGATTTGTGGGCGCGCCCGTGAAAGGCGGCTGAGTAATGTACTCTTGCCCGCATTGGGTTTCCCGATTAATCCCACATCGGCGATCGATTTCAGTTCCAGAATCAGCTTTCGCTGTTCTCCGGATTCCCCCAGGCTTCTCTGGCGGGGTACCTGATTGGTAGCGGATTTGAAATGCGTATTGCCGCGCCCGCCTTTTCCACCTCGTGCGGCAACGACACGATCGCCGATTGCGACCAGGTCTTTGAGTACAAAATCGCGTTTGGCGTCGATAATGACCGTACCTGGTGCGACTGGAATGATGACATCGCTTCCGGATCGTCCATGACGATTTGCGCCACGACCATGTCCCCCCGATTGCGCTTTCCACTGTTTGCGGCGAACGAGCGCAGCGAGTGTATCCACGTCTTCCTGGGCAACGATGATTACGTTGCCTCCGTGGCCGCCATCACCCCCATTGGGGCCGCCGCGGGGAACAAATCGCTCACGGCGAAAACTGAGGCAGCCATCTCCCCCGTTTCCAGCGATCACTTCGATCTGGACGCTATCGACAAACATCCGGGACCATCAAAGAAAGGACGGAACATCTGGTCCGGCCCTTGCGAGTTGCCAGACTGCGCAGGCGGTTAAGGAACACAGTCCCCAGAAACGCCAATCTTGGATCAGCCGAGTTGTTCTAAACCACCACTGATTTGACCGACACGGCACACCTGTGGCACACGTGTTGATTATCAGCTGACAAAACGGATCTTCACAGTGAAGAACGTCTCAGTTCGCCTCGGCGACCACATTAATCCGGCGACCTTTACGGTCGAATTGGACCACCCCGGTCGTCAGCGCAAAGAGTGTGTAGTCCTTACCCTGGCCAACATTTGCCCCTGCGTGAAACCGGTTTCCCACTTGGCGAACGAGAATGTTGCCAGGTTCTACTTTTTCACCACCAAACCGCTTTACGCCGCGACGTTTGGCATTTGAATCGCGACCATTACGGCTCGATCCTTGACCCTTCTTATGTGCCATAGTTCTCTCGATCGGGAGACCACATTTGAACCAACCGTGATTATTAACGATAGGTCCATAGGTAATCAACCCGTTCAGGAAGACCGTACAGGTCTAGCAGCTGTTGCTGGCCAGTTGGGTCCTTGACTGCGGGAACGCCGAACCGAATCTCTTTTTCGTGCTCAAAACGGGCGTCTCCGGGGCGCCAGAAGTTCAGCTGGAGCACTTTGTGGGTGAATTTGCGGCCCGTACCTGGTGCGTCACCAGCTTGATAGGCCCCCGCGGGATCTTCAAAGCGAAACGCGTTACTGAGGCCTTTTACAAAGACTGAAAAATAGTCGATTCGGGGATCCACATCTTCCCAGGTGATAAGTCCCCAGACTTCATGGCTTTCTCTGGCGGAGCTCAACGGAATGTTTTCCTTAGTGATCGATACCGTGTTGTGGAAATCCTCGGCAGCTAACGAGGAGGTCCCCGGCACCTTGCCCGGAAATTCACGCAACAAAATGGGTTTTTGGGCGGCGGGGATCACGCGATCCAAATACGATTTTTTATGTTCGTGGCTTGTCAGAATGAACAAGGGGAAGAAGCGGCGATGTTGGAAACTCTTCGCTTCGACAGAGGGAAAAGTAGTAAGTTCTGTGTCAGTACTGGTTTCTGGCTTGGGAGCAGTTTCTTGACCGAGGTACCTGACACGATAAACCAGATACCAGACCAGCTTTCGCTGCATCTTTCCGGATGCTTGTGGCACGTCGACCTGGAGCATTCTCATGGGTTTGAACGAAAATTCCAGATTCCAGATCTGGCGACGGAACACGACCCGACTGGCCTTGGCGTACAGCGTGTTGGAGGCAGCCGTCAAATTAGGAGCCGGATCCCAATTCAGATCGTTTTGTCCGACGGTCAGTTCGACCAGTGGTCGGGGGCTCGAAAACGTTTCTCCTGACAGACCCTCGATTGGGATGGTACGGAGAATCCCCTTGGCGAGGTTACGGCTTCCACGTGCATCCTGGGCGACCAAACAGTTGGGCCACAGTCCTGCGATAACCGCAAGACTGAACGCCAGGCTGACGACGATAGACCGGGATGGGGGACGAGCTTGCATCGGACGATTCCTGCGCAGCGTATCGGTAGACGTATGGGGCGCCTGGTGGGCTAGACCGAGCGTTTAGTATAGTTGCCTAAATTCTCCAGGGTCAAGATTTTCCCTGTTTTCACCCCTGTTTCTTTCTTGTGTTCTTGTTTACGTGTCCGCTCGGCAGCGGTGGTTGACCAGCGGAGCCGGTTCGATTTTTTGACCTGGTTCCTCGCGGATATGCTGTTGAATAGACCGGTTCGCGATGCTGCTGGCGGCCGATCGGTTCGCAATGATCGATCGTATTTCCCTGATTATTTCAGTCCTATGAGCCAGCAAGCCTGCCTGCGAGTTGGTTTTGTGCTTTTCCAAACGATATTCAGCTGGCGGGATTCAGCTGGCAGGCAACCGCTGGCGTCGCTGGTCTTGGTACTGTACATCACTAGTTTGTGGCGCGCGGCCTGCCGGCTGTGCCTCGTTGGCCGTCTCGAGTTGAAGTTCGTCATCGGGGGTCAGCATCATTTCGCCTGTACCAGTATCGGGGCTGTCGGCTCGGTCGAACTGTCCTGACACGATACTGCCGGGGTCGATCCATTTTCCATTTTCGTCAAGTTGCATTGTGCCGAGGTGAAAATCCAGGAACCGGCGATTGACTTCGTACGTAGCCCAAACGCCCATGAAATCGTCTTGCGCTTGCTGCAGCGAACGGAGTGCGTCGGCAATATCGCGAGCTGCGGTGACGCCCTGAGCGGTGCCGCGTTCTTCGACGAGAGTTTGAATCTCATCGTTCAATACGATCTGGTCGATGGCTGAAAGAACTGCAATGCGGCGCGACTCAAAATTTAGTTCATTCAGCATGAGCGTCCGTAACGCACCACGTAAAGTTTGCGAGACACCATCGATGAACTGGTAATAGGTCCGTTTTGCTTGTTGGTAGTCGATCAGTACCTGACGGTATTGGTTGCGTTCCAGCAGACGTGTCAGGGGAGCATCAAATCGCATTCCGAAACGCATATGGCCGGTTGTTGAACGGAAATCCAGGGGGTTGTCACCAACGGTGTCCAGATCCCCTTCAACGACCAGGTCGAGTACGCCTTCCAGATCGTTGGCCACGTAGGCTATGGCTCGCCAGGTGTCCATCAAGGCGGCGCGGGCATTCATCCAGTCGCGCCGATACTCACTGGCGATTTGTAGTGCTTCGTTCGAAGGCATGTCGACGGAGATTAACTCGATCGAATCTGCACGTGCCCGAGCTTGGACCAGAGAGAGATCGAGAATGTCGGAATTCAAGTCGGAAATGAGACCGGGAACTTTGTACAGGAGCTCCGATTCGACCTGTGTGTAAAGGTCACTGGGAGATGGTTTGGGGTCGGCATTCAACAACTGGTCGAGTTGTTGCAGAAAGCCCTCCAGTGGTGTGACATAGGTCTCGAATTGTGTTGTTAGTCGTTCTTGCTCGCGTTCCAGTTGCTCGGTGAGTCTGTCGAGTCGTGTGACGTCAAGGATTGCCGGATCAATATCGACAGGAAGTCGCGTTTGCGAGTCGATCGCGAGAGTTTGTTCCGGAGTCAAGGGTCCGGAATATTCAACCGACAATTGTTTCAGGGCTGCGCGGCGCGATGGAAGTATCTTCTTCAATCGCACAATGTCCGCACTAGACCGACTCAGATTTTCATTTGCCAATTGGTTTCTGATCGTTTGAATGGTGGCCACGTAGTCACGCAGTTGGGTCAGTGCGAGGGCGACACCGTCGTTCCACGGGATTGTGGGGACTTGTTGACCTTCGACTTCGACAAACTCTACGTGTGACATAAGGCGTTCGTTGACTTGTCCAACGCTTAAATTCAGGAGCGTCGCTTGCTCTTGAATTGGCGTGATCGCGGTGTCCAGCAGGTTGAAATCGTCGAGCATCGAATCTTCGATGCGCACCGGCAGGCTTGGCGGCAATCCCAGATCGGATTTGAACGTTTCCAGGAAGGTCTGGTAACCAGCTTCTGCCGTGATCAAACCAAACTCGGCTTCGTACAAAGTTTGCCGCGCCTGTGCGATTTGGAGACGATTGCGGACAATCTCTGTTGGATCCTCGGGAATCTTGCGCAGGTTTTCCCGCAGGGTGTCCTGAAACTGCAGCAAGCTGGCTCGCAGTCCGGTAATGTTGGCCTGCGAATTGCGGATTCCCTGCCGGGCCTGGAGTAGTCCGATGAAACCGCCGACCTGGAGTTGGCCTTGTCCTTGCTGGGAAAACTGCCCCCCGCCGAAGATTCCCCCACCAACACCGCCAAATCCTCCACCAACCCCTGTGAAGCCCTGCAGACCAGATCCACCAAACAGGCCTCCGATACGTCGCGGGGCACGGGTCCGACCGTTGCTGCCGGTGGCGAGGTCGAGATAAAAGGCTCGGCGATATCTCTCCATTTGGCGAATGTTGTACAGCAGTTGCCGTTCGGCGAGCGTCAGTTGAGCGAGTACACGGTCACGGCCTGCACCGCGCAATAGTGGCTGGACGAGTGAGAAATCGAGAACACTGAATGCCGAATTGCTATTGTCACCGTGAAAATCCCAGACAAGTGAATTGGCAAACGACGCGACCAACGTAGCTCCGGTGACATAGCTTTTGCGAGCGATCGAATCGGAGTCGATTGACAAGCGGCTGCGTTGCTGCCCACTGTCGCGGCCACCTGTCTCGTAGAACAAATCGCTACCTGGAAACAGCTGGGCTTGAAAGTCGAATCGTTCAGCACTGACATCCAGCGCGGAGAGGTAGAGATCCTCATAAGCTTCTTGAATGTCAGTTGAGTGAATCATTGCCAGTTCGAGGGCTGCGTCAAAATCGAGTACGACAACTCCCTGTTCGTCGCGCGGTAGCTGTTCCACCCACGTAGGATTTTCCACATAGGGTGACTCAGGAGTGTCTTCCCAGCCAGCAAAACCAGTGTGGCCGTCGACTTCCTGCAGCATCCGATTGGCGCTGGGATCGTCGGGTGGCCGAGGTGGCTCGTCAGGGTCAAACGGATTGAACATCCGCGAGCGAGGATCGATGGCAATTGTCCGTCGTGGAAGGTCCCACCGCGGCATGTTGGCGTGTTCGTTGATGATCTCGTAGGCGTCGGAATCGGCGGCTTCTCGGTAGCGGGACCGGGCGCACCCATTCAGCCAGGCGATCGTAGTGGTGATTACCACGCACGCGATGACGAGCCGAAAACGGAATATACGAGGGTTCGCCTGCGCAATAGGATTTCGGGAGAAATGCGCGCGAAAACAGCCCGAGAAAGACTCGTTACTCATAAGTTGCGTCCTTGCCAACAGTGCTGTGCCGTCGACCATGACGCCACAGGACCCCCACCGTCGATTCCGGTAGGAGCCGCTAATGGAGATTCGGGCCTTGACAAGGAAAGTCTTCACCGTCAGTCGGCGGATACGGGCTGTAACGGTTGTAGGGGCACCGCTTCTTTCGATGTGTCCCGAATACCGAGAGTTGTGTCGAACAGCCGACTTTTCACTTCAGTCGGGAAAAGCAGATAGTTGATGTAAAGACAGTACGTGTATGTTTTGGCAAACGCAGCCATAGGGTCTTGATGATCGTTCGGGATTAACTTGACACCCGAAATACCCCAATTTATCATCAACTGCTCTGGGAGCCGCGTTCTCTCTACACCTCATCTGGCAGTTGTCGGTCCATGAGCATTATCGCCATCGTCTTACTCGTTTTGGTATTTCTCCCCATCGCCATTCTGGGGATCAAAACATGGCACTGGCTGCATGTGACAGCTTGCGTGTTCCTGTTTGGGGCTACTCTGTGGTTCACGATTAGCGCGGCCAGCGTGGCTGCCTTGCACTTGGAATACAAGGCCAAGTACCACAAGGAGGTAAAGAAACTCGCCCAAGCCAAAGAGCAGATTTCCGAGTTGGCAAATGGGCCGCGGGGTCAGCCGATTCCTCCCGAACCAGGCGCTGTCAATACGCCGACTTGGAACCCGGACGCCCCCTTGTCGACTTGTCGCACCGCCTTGGCACGCATCATTGGTGACCGCGGCCGGGTGTGGCGGGGTTGCGCGATTACCGGCGGTAACCAAGCTGCCGGACAATTTCAGGTTACTACGGCATTGGCCGAAGGGGTCGAAAATCACGGAATCGCTGTCAACGATGTGCTGTACGCTTTTGCGGAGACCGGGCGCTTTGAAGGAAACGAGAATGTGTTGCCGCAGCAGTACGTCGGCGAGTTCAAGGTAACTGAGGCGACAAACAACGCAGTTATGTTGAATCTGACGACACCGGAAGGGGTGGACGGATCCCACACGTTGTTGAATACAAATATTTCCTTGTCTCTTTATTCACTGATGCCTATCGATGGGCATATTTTCTTCGCCACGGAACCGGCCCCACGCAACTTTGGCGCCAGTGTGCCCGTCAGTGAGAGCCCGGTGTTTGGCAAGATGTTTACGGCCGAGGAATTTCTTAACGGAAAAGAGAACGTGCCAGCGATCTTCGGAGTACCGGCCGGTTATCAGGCAGTGAATCCCAGCAGCCCGCCGTTACTGCAAAGCTTTGCCAGGCAATTTTCGCAGGCGGCAGGCAACATTGGGCAGTCGATTGTCAATGAATATGTGCGTGATGGGGGGCCGTGGCGCGAGGGCGATCGCGAGGCGAATCACTGGGTTCGTGTCAAATTTCTCAAGCCCTCCCCCCCAATGCGAGTTGACAGCGGGGCCGAACAGGGTGTTACCGACGGGTTCTATTTTGATCCGACCAATGGTCAGGCCGCCCTACCGACTCTCAGGGGTGGTACCGCTGAGGGGCAAATCGAGCTGACGCAAAAGGACTATCAAATTAATGACTACGCGTTGTTTCCCAACAACGAAGAAACACAAGCCCTGGTCGACCAGGGATACTGTGAAATCGAGTCGGACGTCTATGTGCGTCAACTCAACGATTATAGTTTCTCTTTTTCACATGGATTTGAGCTGCGTTCCTCGCTCTCGCAAAGTGTCCAGCTGGTTACCGAAGAGATCGCTTCTCTGCAAAGGACGCAAGCTCGGACGGATCGTCAGATCACCAGTCGTCAGACGGAACGAGATGAACTCACTGCGGATAAGGAAAAATTTGACCAGGAGCAACAGGTTGCGGCTGAGTATCTCAGCACGCTGAACCAGCAGTGGACTTCGCTGCAGACGGAACTCAGCAAGCTCTACCAACAGAACGTTGCCCTTGAAGGACAGCTGAATGAAGTGAATCGTCAGCTGACTGAGACGCTGGAAGCAAATGCCAGGTAGCCCGGTCACTGAGTTACCTGCGTTAATGGCGAGAGCGTAACGTGTGTTGCTTTCCCTCAGGCGTTGTCCTGTCGCTGGTAGAGCAGGGCGATGCGTTCACCATGCTCGTCGTAGGCCGCTTCAAAAAGTGCTTTGGCCCGTTCCGTTCCGACCAACGCGGCTGCGGTCAGCACGTGAGGCCTGGTACCCGCCTGGACCAGTCGCGCGGCTACTTCCGCCTTGATTGCATTGACCAGTAGACAACCTCCGATTGTGGATCCCGGAGCCACTGGTGTTTCCAGGTCCGATAAACGAACCAGTGCATCACCGATGGGAGCTCCTGTATCGAGAACCAGATCCGCGCAGTCGGTCAACTTGATACCCTCGGGATGCTTGCTTTGACTGCCACGACAGTGCGCCAAACTGACCATGGCTACGACCTTGACCTGCTGCGCTTGCAGTAACTGGGCCATTTCGATCGGCACCGTGTTACAGCCACTCGAAGAAATGATCAGCGCGGTATCTTGGGGGGTCACTTGGAAATTTCGCAAAATGCGCTCGGCCAGTCCTGATTGGGTTTCCAGGAACATGGCTTGGCGCTGCCCGTTGGCACCGGCTACCTGGTTGTGGAATGTCAGTGACAACTCGACGATGGGGTGAAAGCCGGGAAAGGAACCATAACGTGGCCACATTTCTTCGACCATGATTCGGCTGTGCCCAGCACCAAACAGATGGACCAGACGTCCTGTGAGAATCGACTCGGAAAACCAATCTGCAGCTTGTTGCACCACGGCTGATTGCTCGGCAACGCGGTCCAATAGTTGTTGGCAACGGGTGAGGTAATCTTCGCTGGGGCTTGGCATAGCAATTTGTTTTCAGGAGCCGACAGATTGGGTGACAGGGGATCGATCAAGCAAGGGGATCGGTTTTCGGTGACGGGGCCGGTTTTTTCTTCCCGGTAGTATTGCTGGCACTGGGATCTGGTTCGCCTGCCTGGGGTTCAGATACTGACCAGCCGCCGTCAATGGACAAGATCTGACCCGTGGTGAATTGGGATCCGTTGGAAAGGAAATAAACCACAGCGTCGTCGAGATCAGCCGGTTGTCCAGCGTGACCTTCGTGGAGTGGCTGCTTTTCCCGGATGTATGTCATGGTTTCCAGATCACTCAGGGCGCGCTGCGACATCGGGGTGTCCACCAAGGCCGGGCAGACCGCATTGAAGCGAATACCTTGTGGTGCGTAATAGGCGGCACAAGACCGGGTCAAACCAATCACGGCGGATTTAGCGGCCGCATAGGCGTGGGTGGCGAAATGCCGGGGCGCGGGGGAAAACCCGAGTACTGACGCCATATTGAGAATGGTGCCTCCTCCTCCTTGTTTGAGGAATTGCCGTGTCGCCGCGCGATTTGAGAAAAACAGGGAATCGAGGTTGAGTGTCATGGTGTGATCCCAGCCGGATTCGGTGATCTGGTCCAGCGGACCGTCTCCCTGACGGCGTCCGCTACCACCCGCCACATGGTAGAGCCCGTCCAGCTGTCCCCACCGTTGCACGGCACATTCGACTGCCTGAGTGGAAGTCCCGGGAAGGGTTGCGTCAGCACACAGTCCTTCCGCCGCACTTCCCAACCTGGCGACGGCGTCAGCCAGATGACCGCTGTCGCGGCCGACCAGCAAGACACGGCTGCCGGCTCGCACACAGGCTTGAGCGGCAGACCAACCCAAGCCTGTGCTGCCACCCATGATGAGAATAATCTTGTCTTGCAGCGGGGTGGCAGGCACAACGGGGCTCGGCGAAACACGAAGGGACAGGTTCAGGGGCACGCGTTCGCGCGAAACGATTCCCCCAGCGGTTGGGTGCGCAAAGCCCAGGGAGTTTGCAGCGGTGGTCAGTATAGCGAGCGGCGATTTCGCTACGCAACGTGGTTGATTTCACTGTTCCAATCGGCCGGCTGGGGGGCTTGTTGATCGTCAGGCACCGTGGCGCCCGGCTGCTAGGGGAGGACCGAGGCGCGTTCTTACCGTCTGTCCAGATGCGAACCAATTGGTCTGCTTTCCGCCGCTGTCGTGAACGATTTGCGGACCGGCGAACGGGCAACGCGAATCACTGCCGCTGTCATTGTGAAGACTGGCCGGGCCCATCAGGCAGTTCGCCGGATTTTGCAGGGGTGGATTTCTCTGGGCAGCAGCTTGCGCCGCGAGCCAGCTCTCTCAGGGGCACAATTTGTCCGTCGTGCGATTGATCAGTGGTTGTGGATTGGTTAAACAGTTGTAGATATGTGGATATGTTTGCGTTAACGCATCAGGGCGACCCATTTGGGGCCATTGGCAGGATTACCTGACGGACTCAAGGGGACGCGCCCAAGGCGATAGCAGTACTGCTCGGCTTGGCCACGTACCAGCGGTCGCGCCCCGATTTTTGGCACCGCATGGGAGCCAGCGTGGGCTCTACCGGTCGGGGGCACTGCTGCTGGCCTGCAGGCGCTGTGGGCCTGCACGGACTCGAGACAGACAGTTTGATTTTCTCAGGCAGGAAGGAATGTTGGAATCACCATGCAAGGACAAATGGTATTTCACTACCGAGTGATCAAGGAGCTCGGAGAGGGGGGAATGGGCCAGGTGTTTCTGGCCGAGGATACCCAGTTGGAGCGGGAGGTGGCGATCAAGTTCTTGCCGGCCGATCTGGTTCAAGATGCCGATCGTCGCAGACGTTTTCTGACCGAGGCGAAAGCTGCCTCGGCGCTCAATCATCCCAACGTTTGCGTGATTCATGAAGTGGGTGAATCGGAGGACGGGGCTCCCTTTCTGGTGATGGAATACGTGGCAGGGGAGACCCTCACGGAACGTGTCCAAACCGGCCCGCTGAAGATTTCAACGGTGATTGATATTGGTTTGCAGGTCG
>MDTE01107978.1_pt1 | contig 47975 bp, 41 predicted proteins | sample 811231 | NCBI WGS metagenome assembly MDTE01 (sample SAMN05326651, study PRJNA326480) | marine metagenome | isolation source: seawater | place: Indian Ocean: Red Sea | collected 2010 | reverse complement strand
TTGGTGCGCCTGCTAGGATTTGAACCCAGAACCTCCTGGTCCGTAGCCAAGCGCTCTATCCAGTTGAGCTACAGGCGCTTTTTAAATTACAACTGCTAGTTTTTAATATAATTTATTTTTTTATCAATTACTCTTATTTTAAAGATTTAAGGTGATTTTTTAATAATATATTTTGTATCCAGTATTTTGCATCTAAATCATTTTTTGATTTAAACATTTGCTTAGGTGCAAAATAACACCATATATTGTTTAAAATATATATAATTTGCATATCTTTATTGCATTTAATTTATTTGGATTGTTCAAATTTTGTAATAAATATGGCCAAAAAATTACTTATTTGTAAAAAACAGCGTATAATGAGATTTAATTGATTCAATGAGCAAACAAATATTAGTTCCAGACATAGGTGATTTTGAAAATGTAGAAATCATCGAAATATTAGTAAAACAAGGAGACAAAATAAAACTAAATGATTCTTTAATTACACTTGAAAGTGATAAGTCAAGTGTAGAAGTTCCATCGACCGAAGAAGGTACTGTAGAAAAATTAAATGTGAAAGTTGGTGATAAAGTCTCAAAAGGAGATCTTATTCTCTCCATAACTTCTAACAATGTTGAGTCAAAAAATGTAATACCTCCAGCAACAGAAAAAATAATAGCAGAAGCTGAAAGCAATTTAAAAAAAGAAAATATAAATGAAAATATTAGTAATATTGAGAAAACAAAAATACCAGAGAGAGATAACAGAATTATAGTAACGGACAATGGTGATATTGATCCATTAGAAACAAAAGAATGGTTAGAGTCTTTAAATGCAGTTGTTGATAATTCTGGTAATGAGAGAGCACATTTTCTTCTAAGACAACTGATTGATCAATCTTACAGAAAAGGATCTAGAATTCCATTTATACAAAATACTCCTTATATTAATACTATCCCTCCTCAAGAAGAAAAAAAATCTCCAGGTGATCAGAATTTAGAGAGAAAAATTAGATCCTTAATAAGATGGAATGCTGCAGCAATGGTAGTAAGAGCAAACAAAAAATTTCCTGAGCTTGGTGGGCATATAGGAACATTTGCTTCAGCTGCAACATTATATGACGTAGGAATGAACCATTTTTGGAGAGCTAAAAATCATCAATTTGGAGGTGACTTAATATATTTTCAAGGTCACTCTGCTCCTGGTGTCTACTCCAGAGCATTTTTAGAAGGAAGACTCACAAAAGAACAATTAGATAATTTTAGACAAGAAGTTGAACCCAATGGTTTGTCATCATATCCACACCCATGGCTTATGCATAAATTTTGGCAATTCCCAACCGTGTCAATGGGACTAGGTCCTATGTTAGCGATCTATCAAGCAAGATTTATGAAATATTTAATTAATAGAGGGTTAATAAAAGACGAGAATAGAAAAGTTTGGACGTTTCTAGGTGATGGAGAGATGGACGAGCCAGAGTCATTAGGAGCAATTGCTCTAGCTTCTCGAGAAAATCTAGACAACTTAATATTTGTAATAAATTGTAATTTACAAAGATTAGATGGGCCAGTTAGAGGAAATGGGAAGATAATTCAAGAACTTGAAGGAAGTTTTAGAGGAGCTGGATGGAATGTCATTAAAGTTATCTGGGGTTCTTATTGGGATTCCCTTTTAGCAAATGACAAAACTGGGTTACTTATTAAAAGAATGAATGAGGCAGTAGACGGAGAATATCAAGCATTTAAAGCCAAAGGAGGAGCTTATGTAAGAGATAAATTTTTTGGTAAATATCCAGAACTTTCAAAATTAGTTTCATCATACAGCGACAAAGACATTTGGCGATTGAATAGAGGCGGTCATGATCCACATAAAGTTTATGCTGCCTACTATAAAGCAATGGAAAATACAGGAAGTCCAACTGTGATAATTACTAAAACCATTAAGGGATATGGGATGGGTAAATCGGGAGAAAGTATTAATACTACTCATCAACAAAAAAAATTAGATGTAGACGATTTAATGTATTACAGAGATAGATTTGACGTTCCATTAACTGATCAACAAGTTAAAAATATAGAATATTATAGACCTCAAGAAAACTCTGAAGAAATTAAATATTTGAAAGAAAGAAGATTAAAACTAGGTGGTCATCTTCCAGAAAGGTCTACATTTGCAAAACCGATAAAGGCACCACCGGAAGATATCTTTGATTTTATGATGAAGTCTACAGGCGATAAAGAGATGTCAACTACAATGGCACTTGTTAGGATGTTGACTAATCTTTTGAGGGATCAAAATGTTGCATCAAGATTAGTACCAATAATACCTGATGAAGCTAGAACTTTTGGTATGGAAGGTTTTTTCCAAAAAATCGGGATATATGCTCATGAAGGTCAAAAATATGAGCCGGTGGACTCAGAACAATTAAGCTCTTATAGAGAGGATAAAAAAGGACAAGTTTTGGAAGAGGGAATTACAGAAGCAGGGTCCATGTCTTCTTGGATTGCCGCAGGGACTTCGTACACAAATCATGACATTGAAATGATTCCTATTTATTTATTTTATTCAATGTTTGGATTTCAAAGAGTAGGAGATTTTGCTTGGGCAGCAGGAGATAGTCAAGCAAGAGGTTTTCTTATTGGCGCTACATCGGGAAGAACAACATTAGCTGGTGAAGGTTTACAGAATCAAGATGGCCACAGTCATCTTTTGTCTTCGACAATTCCTAATTGCGTCTCATATGATCCGACTTTTGCTTATGAACTAGCAGTGATTTTCAGAGAAGGTCTTAAGAGAATGCATGAAAAAAAAGAAAATATTTTTTATTACATAACTACGATGAATGAAAATTATTCTCACCCTGCAATGCCTAAAGGTAGTCAAGATGGAATTTTAAAAGGAATGTATAAAATTAAGGAATTTTCAAAATACAAAAAGACGAAAATTCAATTACTTGGCTCAGGAACTATTTTGAGAGAAATGATGAATGCAGCTGAAATGCTACAAAACGAATATCAAATTGATAGCGAGGTGTGGAGTGTTACCAGTTTTAGTGAATTAAGAAAAAATGGTATGGAAGTTGAAAGATATAATTTACTTCATCCAGAAAAGAAGAAAAAAAAGTCATATATAGAGGAGTGTTTAGGTAGTTCAGAGGGTCCTATATTAGCAGCATCAGATTATATGAGGTTAAATTCTGACCAAATTAGATCTTATATTAATAAAAGTTTTTATTCATTAGGTACTGATGGTTATGGCAGAAGTGACACAAGAAAAAATTTAAGAAAATTCTTTGAAGTAGATAAAAATTATATAACAACATATGCATTGAGTGTTTTGGCAAATGAACAATTGTTATCTTCCAAGTATGCTGTTGATGCAATTAAGAAATATAAAATAGATGTTGAAAAACCAATGCCAACAAAAGTTTAATGGCTATAATTGATATAAAAATACCAAACATAGGTGATTTCAAAGATGTGGAAATCATAGAAATACTTGTCAAAGAGGGCCAGAATATATCAAAAGGTGAGTCTTTGATTACACTTGAAAGTGACAAATCGAGTGTTGAGGTTCCTAGTGATCAGTCTGGGAAAATAATTAAAATCAATATTAAAGTAGGAGATAAGGTTTCAGAGGGAGATTTAATACTTAAGATTGAGTCAAATAAAACAGAAATTGTAGAAATCAACGACACAGAAAAAAATAAGCCAAAAGATATTCAAAAAATAGCAGATAAAGCTCAAGACAAAACTGATATTATATTTCATAATAAAAACATTGAACAAGATAGTAATAAGTCAGTATTGGCAAGTCCAAAAGTAAGAAAATTTGCTAGAGAACTGGGTACTGACGTAAATAAAGTCAAAGGATCTGAAAAATTTGGAAGAGTCACAGAAGATGATGTAAAAAATTTTATTAAACTCGGTCTAAATAAAATTAAAACGATTAAAGACTCCAGGGAAATTCAAAAGTCTAGTATTAAAATTGACTATGAGCATTCTGACTTTGGTGAGATAGATATAAAGGATATTCCACGAATTAAGAAAATAGCAGCACCACATTTAGTAAATTCTTTTAATTCAATTCCACATGTCACTCATCACGATGAAATTGACATAACTGAAGTAGAAGAATTCAGAAAATCACTAATAGATCATTTTACTGGGGAAAAATTAAAAATTACTCCATTAGCTTTTATAATGAAAGCGTTAGTAGGAGCGCTTAAAAAATTTCCATCTTTCAATTCCTCCATTGAGGATATGAGTAGCGGGAAAATTACTTTTAAAAAGTACTTTCATATTGGTATTGCTGTAGATACGCCTAATGGTCTGATGGTACCAAAAATTAGGCAAGTAAATAAAAAAGATATTACATATCTATCTGAAGAATTGAGAGAAGTTGCACGAAAATGTAGAGATTTAAAAATTGATAAAAAAGAATTTTATGGAGGATCTATTACAATATCGAGTTTAGGAGGTATAGGTGGAAGTTTTTTCACACCCATTATAAATTATCCTGAGGTTGCAATATTAGGGGTAAGTAAATCACATAAAAAACAAATTTTTATTGGAGACCAATTTAAAGTAAGAACTATATTGCCAATTTCTTTATCATATGATCATAGAATTATTGATGGAGCAGAGGCAGCAAGATTTTGCAACGAGTTAAGGGATAATTTAGGTAAAAATTTTGCTTTTAAATTGGCAATTTAATTATAAGTTCCTCAATAAATGTCTAAATCAATTTCAATTTTAAGTGCACTTGGTTGCACATTTATATGGGGGACAACATTTATTGCACAGGATACAGGTATGGAATTTATTGGTCCTTACTTATTTAATGGCGTAAGATTTTTCGTTGGTTTTCTAGTTCTGCTTCCTTTTTTTTTATATTTTGAAGCAAAAAATGTAAAAAAAGAGTTGAGAGAAGATAATAATGCATTTTTCAAATATTCATTATTAATAGGAGTTTTTTTATTTTTAGGATCTGCGTTACAACAAATATCTCTTCAATACACAGATGTTGCAAATGCAGCTTTCTTTACAATTTTTTATGTGCCTATGGTCCCAATAATTGTTTTTTTTTTATTTAAAGAAAAAATTCATTGGAGTAATTGGCCATCGGTTATTCTATGTTTAATAGGAGGCTACTTACTCACCAATTTTTACGACTCTACTATAAGGAAAGGTGATGCTCTTGTTGTTGTATGTGCTATATTCTGGGCGCTTCATATTATCTATGTTGGAAAAGTTATAAAAAACTTTAACTTACCAATACTTATCGGCCTAATTCAAACTTTAGTTGTTTCAATTATTTCAATAATAGGTGCATTTTTATTTGAGGAAATAAATATTAATGGAATTTTTAAACATACATATCAAATTCTTTATGCGGGAATACTATCTGGAGGTTTTGCTTTTGTTTTACAGATTTACGCACAGAGAAATATTACACCTACCCCAGCAGCTATAATTTTTTCTTTAGAGGGGGTCATTGCAACTATCTCTGCATGGTTTCTTTTAAGTCAAATACTCAATCTAAACAATATTATTGGATGTGTGTTTATTATATTAGGAGTGCTTATTTCCCAAATTGTCCCTGAATTAAAAATAGACAAAATAAAACAAAATTAGAGATATAAATAACCTATAGGCTACAAATATATTTAATGAAAACTTCTTTGTGTAAACCAGAAAATATTTAATCGTTAAGTAAGAAAATAAATATGAGAATATAATCCCTAATATTATATTAAAATCGAGAATTTCTTTTTTAAAAAATGTATCTTTCAATGTTAGAATACTTGCACCTAATAAGGCAGGTATAGATAGGATAAAAGAAATTTTTGCAGCGTCATACCTATTAAAATTAAGAATTCTCGCTCCTGTTATTACAATCCCTGCCCTACTTGCTCCAGGTATTAAAGCTAATATCTGAAATAATCCAACTAAAATTATATTCCGAAAGTTTAAATCTTTAGTGAACGATTTTGTAACACTAAACTTATCAGAAAAGTAGAGCATAATACCAAAAATTAGAGTAGACCATGCGATAACCTCAAGATTACGGAGAATGTTATAAATATTATATTCATAAAAAAAGTAACCTACTATTATTAATGGCAAAGACCCTAGAACTAACAACTTGAGAGTTCTATTATTATCTGAAATATTAATTAAGTCTTTCCAGAAATAATGAGTAATTGCGATTAGGGAACCTAAATGTAAGCTTGCATCAAATAAAACAGAATTATTGTAACTTATGAAAATTTCTGAAAATATTAATAAATGTGCCGATGAACTTATAGGGATAAATTCAGTCACACCTTGTATAAAAGACAAAATAAAAGTTTGAAGATATATCAATGACATCTATTTTTACTGGTAAACTATATAATTTGAAATAAAAGCAATACGTTTAATGCATATTACGTATGCAATTTAGTAAAAAACATTGAAAAAACAGGATTTTTTTAAAAATAAGGTAAACATTACTTACCCTTATAAGCTTTTTAGGTATTATTTTATAATATATAAGCAGCGCACTATGTCAGATAAAATGCTTAAATTTGTAAAAATAGGTCAGCAAAACCCACCTAAAAGATCTATTGATGAGAGAAATAAGGACTTTAAAGAAATTTATAGAGAATTCATTGATGAAAAAGCTAAAGCTCAATCTAGCAGATGCTCACAGTGTGGTGTTCCTTTTTGCCAAGTTCATTGTCCCTTAAGCAACAATATTCCTGATTGGTTAAAGTTAACAGCTGAGGGCAGGTTAGAGGAAGCATATAGATTATCTCAAAGTACAAATAATATGCCAGAGGTTTGTGGAAGAATATGTCCCCAAGATAGATTGTGCGAAGGTAATTGTGTAATTGAACAATCAGGTCATGGAACAGTAACTATTGGCTCTGTAGAGAAATTTTTAACTGAAACTGCTTGGGAAAATAATTGGATTAAACCAATTGATGTTAGAAATGAAATTAACCAAAGTATTGGTATAATTGGTGCTGGACCAGCAGGTCTTGCATGTGCTGAAGAGCTAAGAAAAAAAAATTATAAAGTTACTGTTTACGACCGTTATGATAGGGCTGGTGGCCTGTTAATTTATGGAATTCCTAATTTCAAGCTTGAAAAACATGTTGTATTAAGGAGAATTAAATATCTTAGAGAAAGTGGAATTGAATTTGTAAATAACTTTGAAGTAGGAAAAGATAAATCGTTTAAAGAATTAAAAGAAAAACATGATGCAATTTTAATTGCTACTGGGGTTTATAAAGCAAGAGAAGTTGATCTTCCTGGAAGTGATCTTGGAAATATATTCCCAGCTATGGAATTTCTAACTGCATCAAATAAAAAAGGTCTGGGCGATACTGTAGAGTTATTTGATAATGGAATTTTAAATGCTCAAGGAAAAAATGTTGTTGTGATTGGTGGGGGTGATACAGCAATGGATTGTGTAAGAACTTCAATCAGACAAAACGCAAGTTCAGTCAAATGTCTATACAGAAGAGACAAAGAAAATATGCCTGGGTCAGCACGTGAAGTATTAAATGCAGAAGAAGAGGGAGTAGAATTTATTTGGTTATCCAGTCCTAAAGAATTTTTAGGAACAAATAAAGTTGAGATAGTTAAAGCATCTAAGATGAAATTAGGTGAACCAGATGAAAGTGGCAGAAGGAAGCCAATAGAAGAAAATAATTCTGAATTCGATATAAAAGCTGATTTAGTAATAAAAGCATTAGGATTTGACCCAGAAGATTTACCTCACCTATTTAATGAAAGTAATTTACAAGTGTCTAGATGGGGTACAATCAAAGCAGACTTCGATACTATGGAGACATCAATACCAGGCGTGTTTGCTGCAGGCGATATTGTAAGAGGTGCTTCTTTGGTTGTATGGGCAATTAAAGATGGAAGAGATGCATCAGATAACATCGATAAATTTTTAAAAAATAAAACACAGCTAAAAAACAAAGTTGCATGAAAAATTTAAGAAAAAAAAATTTGCAAAAATTAAAAAATAATTATGTTTATCATGAAAGCATGGAGCATGATGCATGTGGTGTTGGACTTGTAGTTTCAACTGAAGGAAAAAAATCACGAAAAGTTGTTGAGTCAGGAATTGAAGCATTAAAAGCTGTCTGGCATAGAGGAGCAATAGATGCTGATGGGAAGACAGGAGATGGAGCAGGTATACATATTGAAATTCCAACTGATTTTTTTATTGAAAAAATTGAAGTTACTGGTCATTCACACGATAATTCTGAGCTTTGTATAGGAATGATTTTTTTACCAAGAAATGATTATGGAGCTCAGGAAGCATGTAGAACAATTGTTGAAAGTGAATTAACTAAAAATAACTTTAGTATATACGGCTGGAGGCAAGTTCCAGTAAATCCCTCAGTCTTAGGAGAAAAGGCAGAGCTGACAAGACCAGAAATAACTCAAATTCTTTTTAAACATACTGACAAAAAACTTAGAGCAAAAGATCTTAATCGAACTTTATATGAGACTAGAAGAATAATTGAGAAAAAAGCTTTAGACAATCAACTAAAAGATTTCTACATATGCTCATTTAGCTCTAAATCTATAATCTACAAGGGAATGTTTCTGGCTGAAGCAATAGATGATTTTTACCCAGATCTTAAAGATGATAGATTTGTATCAAGATACTCAATTTTTCATCAAAGATTTTCCACTAACACTGCCCCTAGTTGGGATTTAGCGCAACCATTTAGATCATTAGCTCATAATGGTGAAATAAACACTTTAAAAGGAAATATTAATTGGATGAAAGTTCACGAGCAAGAAATGCAATCTCCACTATTTGAAAATATCGAGAACTTGAAACCAGTTATACCATCAGGAAATTCCGATTCTGCATCATTGGACAATGTTTTCGAATTACTTACAACTTCGGGTCATTCTGCTCCTTTAGCAAAGTTGATGCTTATACCAGATGCTTGGTCAAAAAAAAGTAAAGTGCTTCCTAAGGAGCATTTACAATTATTTAACTTTTTAAACAGCTCCATGGAACCTTGGGATGGACCAGCCGCAATAGCAGGTACAGACAATGAATGGGTTATTGTAGCATCTGACCGTAATGGATTAAGACCTATGAGATATACAGTAACAAAAGATAAACTTTTATTTGCAGGTTCTGAAACAGGCATGATTGATATAAACGAAAAATTAATAATTGAAAAAGGTAGATTGGGTCCAGGAGAAATCTTAGGAATAAGAATTGAAAAAGGTAAAATTTTTAGAAATACAGAAATAAAAAATTATTTGGCTAAAGAGTATAAACATTTTAATAACCAAATAATCGATTTAGATAAAAAATTTCCAATACAGAACGAGAAAAGTTTATTTGAAGGTGTTAATCTTAGAGAAAGACAATATCTTTTTGGTTATAGTTTAGAAGATTTAGAATTAATTCTTCACCCAATGGCTGAGGATGCAAAAGAAGCAACGGGATCAATGGGAGATGATACTCCCTTAGCAGTCTTATCAGATAAATATAGACCCCTTTATCACTACTTTAGACAAAACTTTAGCCAGGTAACAAATCCTCCAATAGACTCACTTAGAGAAAATAAAGTTATGAGTTTAAAAACAAGATTTGGAAATCTTGGTAATATTTTAGATTTTAATAACTTAACCCAAGAAAATATCTATGTATTAGAAAGCCCAATACTTTCCAACAACCAATTTGAAAAATTTACAAATTATTTTAGAGAAAATTTGAAAATAATTGATTGTACTTTTGCAATAGAACAAAGTTTAGACGAAGCTTTAGAAAATTTAAAAAAGGAAGCAGAAATCGCAGTAAGACAAGGTGTTACCCAAATTGTTCTGACTGATAAAAATGTTTCGGATATTAAACTACCTATACCGATACTGCTTGCTGTAGGAGCAATAAATACACATCTTGTAAAACTTAAGTTAAGAGGATATGCGTCTATTAATGTTCAAACGGGTGATGCAATGGATACTCATTCGTTTGCAACTATTATAGGTGTTGGAGCAACTACTGTAAATCCATATCTTGCATTTGACAGTTTATATCAAAGGTATAGCAAAAAATTATTTGGAAACTTCGAATATGATGAATGTGTAAAAAGATACATCAAATCAGTAAATTTAGGTTTACTCAAAATAATGTCTAAAATGGGAATTTCTGTAATCAGTTCATACAGAGGTGGATGTAATTTTGAAACTGTTGGCTTAAGCAGGACAATTGTAAATAATTTTTTTCCAGGAGTACTATCTAAAATTTCAGGAATTGGACTTAATGGCATCGAAAAAAAAATTAGAACTATCCATAAAAAAGCATTTTCAAGTAATAATAACGTACTACCAATTGGTGGAATTTATAGATATCGAAAGACAGGAGAAACCCACCAATACCAAGGAAGATTAATTCATATGCTACAAACTGCAGTAACCAAAGGTTCATATGAAATTTACAAAAAATACTCCCAAGGTATCTATGATTTGCCCCCAATAAGTCTGAGGGATTTAATTGGTTTCAAGAAGAAAAAACCTATTAAAATCGATGATGTTGAACAAATTGAGGAAATATTAAAAAGATTTGGTAGCGGAAGTATGTCTCATGGTGCTTTATCTAAAGAAGCTCATGAAACTTTAGCTATTGGCATGAATAGAATAAAGGGAGCTTCATGTAGTGGAGAAGGTGGAGAAGACAAATCTAGATTTAAAGTTTTAGATAATGGAGATACCGCGAATTCGAGGGTAAAACAAATTGCTTCAGCAAGATTTGGAGTAACTATTGACTACTTAAATAATTGTAATGAAATTGAAATTAAAATAGCACAAGGAGCAAAACCTGGAGAGGGAGGACAACTTCCTGGTTTTAAAGTAACTAGTGAGATAGCAAAACTTAGACACTCTACTCCAGGAGTAACTTTAATTTCCCCTCCACCTCATCACGATATTTATTCAATCGAAGATCTTGCACAATTGATATATGATTTAAAACAAATAAATCCTAAAGCGAGAGTTGGTGTAAAATTAGTGGCGTCTTCAGGCATTGGCACAATTGCGGCGGGAGTAGCAAAAGCAAAAGCAGATATAATTTTAATTTCAGGTCATTCTGGTGGAACCGGTGCAACCCCACAAACAAGTGTAAAATATGTTGGAATACCTTGGGAGATGGGTCTTACAGAAGCTAATCAAGTTTTAACATTAAATAATTTGAGACACAAAGTAACACTTAGAACTGACGGAGGTATAAAGACTGGAAGAGACGTTATTATTGCTGCAATGATGGGAGCAGAAGAATTTGGAGTTGCAACAACTGCACTCGTTGCAATGGGATGTATCATGGTTAGACAATGTCATTCAAATACCTGTCCCGTAGGTGTCTGTACTCAAGATGAAAAATTAAGAGAAAAATTCGTTGGAACTCCAGAGAAAGTTGTGAATTTATTTAAGTTTATAGCCCAAGAAGTAAGGGAGATATTAGCTGATTTAGGATTTAAAAACCTAAATGAAATAATAGGAAGAACTGATTTATTAAGGCAAATTAGTAAAGGATCACCTAATTTAGACGATTTGGACCTAAATCCACTCTTTGTTCAAGCTGACCCTGGAAGAAATAAAAGATATTGTGAAAAACAAATTATTAATGAAGTACCTGATACACTAGATCAAAAAATATGGCCAGAGATTGAAAATATTATAGAAGATAGAAATGAAATTGAAAAAGAATACATTATCAAAAATACAAATCGGGCAGTTGGAACTAGAATTTCTTACCAACTATATAAAAAATATGGTGATAATAAAATTGAACCTGAGAGTATAAATTTAAATTTTAAAGGATCTGCTGGACAATCTTTTGGTGCTTTTGGAATTAAAGGTTTAAAACTTTCATTAAAAGGTGATGCCAACGATTATGTTGCTAAAGGGTTATCTGGAGCAACTGTTACAATCAAACTCCGAGATGAAAGTAATATATCATCTAAAGACAATACAATAATTGGAAATACTGTTCTCTATGGAGCGACTTCTGGCAATTTATTTGCTGCTGGACAAGCTGGAGAAAGATTTGCAGTAAGAAATTCTGGAGCAACAGCAGTTGTTGAAGGTTGTGGATCTAATGGTTGTGAATATATGACAGGAGGAAAAATCGTTATATTGGGTGATGTTGGAGACAACTTTGGAGCTGGGATGACAGGAGGAATGGCTTTTGTCTATGACCCTGATAATACATTTCAAAACAAAGCAAATCCTGAGACAATAGTGTGGCAAAAAATTGAAACTAGGTTTTGGATTTCTAGTTTAAAAGTTTTAGTTCAGAAACATTTTAATGAAACAAAATCAGAAGTTTCTAGGAAAATTATAGAAAATTTCGAAACAGAAGTGTATAAATTTTATCAAGTCTGTCCTAGAGAAATGCTTGATAAGCTCGAGAATCCAATTACAAATAAAGAAACAAATATAGCAAGTTAAAACAATAACTCATTTAAGATTTAAAGCTTATAAGTTAACCTGTTATAAATAATTTCTATTTCACTAATAAGTTTTTTTAAATTATTTTTTTTTGATAAACTGTGATCTCCACTTTTAATTAAAATTAATTTTTTGTTTGCATTTTTGAATATATTTAAAATTTTTCTAGATATTGAAATTGGAACAACATCATCTTTTTTACCATGCAATATTGTTAAAAAAATATTACTTTTAAAGTTTTTATTAAAAATTTTATTTTTTCTACCGTCTTTTATTAAATCGTATGAAATATTATAATCAAACCCTCCATGACTAAATATATAAATTTTTTCTTTAATTAACTGTCTCTTTACTTTATCTGTAAAATTTTTCCACATAAGTCTTTCTAAGAATTCAGGAGCTGGTGCAATTCCAACAAATGCTAGAATTTTTTTATTTAAAGATTTAAACAAATTTAATCCAATCCATCCTCCCATACTAGAACCAACTAAAATTAACTTTTTATTTTTTATTTTTTTTGTTATTATTTTTTTTGTATCTTCAGTCCAACTTGAGATTGTGCCATTTTCGAATTTTCCGTAAGATTTTCCATGACCAGAATATTCATGGGCCAAAAAACCTATCTTTTTTTTTTTACAAAATTCATATAATGCTTTTGGCTTATCCCCTTCTAAATCTGATTTAAATCCATGTAAAAAAACAACGTAAATGTTGCTAGATGTATTGTTGATTAAATATCTTATTTTTTTATTCTTAGATATTTTAACAAATTTAAATTTTGGCATAAATTTTACTGCTAACTTATGATATTATTATAAGTATATAAATGCCAACAAAAATAAAAGTTTTGCAAGTTATACCTAAGCTTGGATATGGAGGTGCAGAAACAGGCTGCTATGATATTGCACATTATCTACATGAAAAAAATTGTGGATCTTATATAGTTACAAGCGGTGGTGACTTGCTCAAATACGTTGATAAAAAAAAGGTTAAAGTAATAAAATTACCCGTTAATACCAAAAATCCATTGTTAATTTTAATAAATGCAATAATTTTAACATTTATTATATTTATTCTCAATATTAACATTGTGCATGCAAGGAGTAGAGCACCTGCTTGGTCTTGTTATTTAGCAACAAAAATTACGAGGAGAAATTTTGTAACTACTTTTCACGGTACATATAATTTTAACAATAAATTAAAAAAATTTTATAATTCGATAATGGTAAGGTCAAAGCTAATAATTGCAGGATCAAACTTTATTTTTTCTCACATCAAAGAAAATTATTCGGAATTTATAGATTTAAATAAAAGATTATTAGTTATATTTAGAGGTATTAACATCGATTATTTTGATCAAACATCAACAATTGATAGTGAAGAAATAAAACTTAAAAATAAATGGGAAATTGAGGAAAATAAAAAAATTATTTTACTACCAGGTAGGCTGACATCTTGGAAAGGGCAGGAACTATTTATTGAAGCTGTAAATTTAGTTAATATTGAGCTTGGGTATGAAGCTTTTTACGCTGTTATTTTAGGAAATGAGCAAGGACGGGATCTGTATAAAAAAAAACTTATCCGATTAAGTGAACAATATAGAATGACAAAACAATTGAAATTTATAGATCATTGTAAAAATATGGCGTTAGCTTATAAAGTTTCTGATATAATAGTTTCAGCCTCAATAGAGCCGGAAGCATTCGGAAGAGTCGCAGTTGAGGCTCAATCTATGCAAAAACCAATTATTGCAAGTAACATAGGAGGCTCAAATGAAACTATCATTGATGAAAAAACTGGCTTTTTATTTGATGCTGGAAGTGCAAAGTCTTTAAGTAGAAAAATTTTAAGAGTTTTAAGTATGGATGAGAATTTGCTAAAAAGTATTGGGATTGAAGGTAGAAAAAATGTTATTAAAAAATTTAATGTTGAAAAAATGTGTTTTTCTACATATTCAGAGTATAAAAAATTAATTAATTAATGTTAAATATAACTCTACCAGATGGAAATAAAATAAACTTTGAAAAAAAAGTAACTGGGTTAGAAGTTGCTGAAAAAATTAGTAAATCTCTTTCTAAAAGTGCTTTACTGATAAGTATTGATGGTAAATTAAAAGATTTAAATACAGTTATTGAAAAAGATTGTTCAATTAAAATATTTACATCTAAAGATAAAGAGGGTCTTGAAACAATAAGACACGATACCGCTCATATATTAGCAATGGCAGTTCAAGAACTATTCCCTGGTACTCAAGTTACAATTGGCCCTGTTATTGAAGATGGTTTTTATTATGATTTTGCAAGAAAGGAACCATTCACAGATGATGACTTAAGTAAAATTGAAAATAAAATGAGAGAAATAGTAGAAAGAGACGAGAAGACAACTAGAGAAGTTTGGCCTCGAAAAAAAGCTATAGATCATTTTAAAAAAATTGGTGAGATTTATAAGGCTGAAATTATAGAAAGTATCCCAGAGGGGGAAGAAGTTTCAATTTATTTTCACGGAAAATGGCATGATCTTTGTAGGGGGCCACATTTAACATCAACAGGAAAAATAGGTAAGTTTTTCAAACTTACAAAAGTATCGGGAGCTTATTGGAGAGGAGACTCTAATAATGAAATGTTACAAAGAGTTTATGGTACAAGTTGGTCAACTCAAAAAGATTTAGATGACTATTTAAAGAGAATTGAAGAAGCTGAAAAAAGAGATCATAGAAAACTTGGAAAGATAATGGATCTATTCCATTTTAGAGAAGAAAGTCCAGGAGCAGTATTTTGGCACGAAAGAGGGTGGACATTATTTCAAAAATTAATTTCGTATATGAGATATAAACAAGATCAAGCAGGTTATAAAGAAATAAATACTCCTGAAATTTTGGATAGATCGCTTTGGGAAAAATCTGGACATTGGGAAAAATTTGGAGCAAATATGTACACATCTGAAACACCTGATCAAAAAATATTTGCGATCAAACCAATGAATTGTCCTGGGTGCGTTCAAGTATTTAACCAGGGGTTAAAAAGTTATAGAGATCTTCCTTTTAAAATGTCCGAATTCGGTAAAGTGCATAGATATGAGCCGTCAGGTGCTTTACATGGACTTTTAAGAGTAAGAGCTTTCACCCAAGATGATGCACATATTTTTTGTACTGAAGATCAGATTACTCAAGAGTGTCTGTCAGTTACAAATTTAATTCTAGAAATTTATAAAGATTTAGGATTTGAAAGCGTAATACTTAAATATTCAGATAGACCAGATTTAAGAGTCGGAGATGATGCGGTATGGGATAAATCTGAGGCTGCATTAATAAAAGCAATTGAAGCCTCAAAACTTGAATACAGTATTAATAAGGGAGAAGGTGCATTTTATGGACCTAAAATTGAATTTGTTTTAAGAGACGCAATTGGAAGAGATTGGCAGTGTGGCACTTTACAGGTTGATTTAAATTTGCCTGAAAGATTAGGAGCAAGTTATGTAGATACTGATGGATCAAAGAAAATTCCAGTAATGCTCCATAGAGCTTTGTTTGGTTCTTTAGAGAGATTTATTGGAATTTTAATTGAAAATTATGCAGGAAAGTTACCTTTCTGGCTCACTCCACTTCAGTGTATTGTAATACCAATATCTGAAGACTTTAACGAATATGCCTTGTCAGTTAATAAAAAAATTAAAAACTCAGGCATTTCATGTGATGTAGATTTAAAAAATCATAATTTAAATTATAAAATTCGCGAACATTCTAATACAAAAGTCCCAATACTTCTTATTTGTGGAAAAAAAGAAGTTGACTCTAACACTGTAACTATTAGAAGATTGGATTCTAATAAACAAGAAAATATGCTAGTAGATGATTTCATCAAAAAATACACTTCTCTAAACAAAGCTCCATCAATTTAGTGCCAGACTTCAAACAAAACTTCTTTCAAAAAAAAAATAAATCTTTCGGGCCAAAGTACAATAAAAGAATAAATTCATCCGAGGTTCAAGTAATAGGCAGCGGTGGTGAAAACCTAGGTATTTTAAATACTCAAGAGGCAATCAATAAAGCAAAAAACGAAGGTCTTGATCTAATTGAAATTGCACCGAATGCAAAACCTCCAGTATGTAAAATAATGGATATCGGTAAATATAAATATGATCAACAAAAGAAGGCAAGCAAAGCAAAAAAAAACCAAAAAAAAGTAGAGTTAAAAGAAATAAAATTAAGGCCCGTAACAGAAGTACACGATTACACTTTTAAAATTAAAAATGCGCAAAAATTTCTTTCAAAAGGTGACAAGGTTAAATTCACTATTAAATTTAGAGGTAGAGAGCTTCAGCACGTAAAATTAGGGAATGACCTAATGGATAAGATTAAAGTTGACATGGAAAATATAGGAAAAATTGAATTACAGCCAAAATTTGATGGAAAACAAATGATTATGGTTGTGCAACCAGTATAATTATTCTGGTTGTAAAAAAGTCTGTATTTTGTATAAACCGTAAAATTATGCCAAAACTCAAAACAAAAAGCTCAGCCAAAAAAAGATTTAAAATTACATCAAAAGGTAAAGTTGTGATGCCACAAGCTGGCAAAAGACATGGCATGATTAAAAGAACAAATTCACAAATTAGAAAACAAAGAGGCACAACAATAATGTCAAAACAAGATAGCAAAATTGTTAAGTCATATATGCCTTACAGTCTGAGAGGATAATATGGCTAGAGTTAAAAGAGGCGTTACTAGTAGAGCTAAGCATAAAAAGGTTTTAAAAGCAGTTAAAGGTCAATATGGACGAAGAAAAAATACTATCAGGGTTGCTAGACAAGCAATGGAAAAAGCTATGCAATATGCATACCGAGATAGAAGAAATAAAAAAAGAGATTTTAAATCTTTATGGATACAAAGAATCAATGCAGGTGTAAGAAGTGAAGGTCTTACTTATTCTAAGTTTATAAATGGTCTAAGTAAATCAGGAATTAAATTAGATAGAAAAATTTTAGCTGAAATTGCTTACGAAAATCCTCAGGCATTCAAAACAATCGTAAAAAAAGCACAAGCAGCACTTAATTAAATAACTTCGCTATTGTTTTTCCTGGGTTAAGAAATAATCTATAAAAATGTCACAATTTGAAAAAAAAATAACTGAGTTTAAAGAAAGGCTAAATAAATCTAAAAACTTAAATGAACTACATTCAATAAATTCAGAAATTTTTGGTAAAAATGGAGTAATCAATTTAGAATTTAAAAAATTAGGTTCCATTCCCGTAGAGGAAAAAAAAATTTTTGCCGCAAGTATAAATAAAATCAAGCAAGAATTATCTGACATTTATAAAGCTAAAAGTAGTGAGATATTAGATAAAGATATTATTGAAAAAGTCAAAAAAGAAAAGATTGATGTAACTCTACCTGAAAAAGAATTTAAAGTTGGAAAAGTCCATCCCGTTTCACAAGTGATTGACGAAATTTCATGCATTTTTTCAGAAATAGGTTTTTCTGTAGAAGAAGGACCTGATGTGGAAAATGAATATAACAATTTTACAGCACTAAATACACCAGAGAACCATCCTGCAAAAGATATGCATGATACATTTTATTTGGATAAAGATATGAAAACATTGTTAAGAACACATACATCTCCTGTTCAAGTTCGTACAATGCTTAAAGGCAAGCCACCATTTAAAATTATTGCTCCAGGTAGAACATATAGAAGTGACAGTGATCAAACGCATACTCCTATGTTTCATCAATTAGAAGGTTTGCATATTGATAAAGATATAACTATGGGTCACCTTAAGGGTTGTCTTAATTATTTTATTAAAGAATTTTTTGAGGTAGACAAGATAAAAATGAGATTTCGGCCAAGTCATTTTCCATTTACAGAGCCATCGGCAGAGGTAGACATAGGTTATAGAATGGAAAACAATAAAATTATAATTGGTGAAGGAGACAAATGGCTCGAAGTTCTTGGATGTGGAATGGTTCACCCCAATGTTTTAAAAAATTGTAAAGTTGATCCACGTAAATTTCAAGGTTTTGCATTTGGAATTGGAATAGATAGATTAGCTATGCTAAAATATGGCATAAACGATTTAAGATCTTTTTTTGAGTGTGATTATAGATGGTTAAATCATTATGGTTTTGATCCTTTAGATGTCCCAACTAACTATAGAGGACTAAGTAGATGAAATTTACAAAAGATTGGTTAAATGATCACTTAAAAACAAATAAAAAAGAGCACCAAATCATAGATAAGCTTAATGGAATTGGTCTAGAGGTTGAAAAAGTTGAGCCAATTACGAATGATTTAAGTGATTTTATAGTAGCAAAAGTTATTAAAGCAAACAAACATCCTAATGCAGATAGGTTAAAATTATGTGATGTTGATATTGGAGGAAAAGAAAATATTAAAGTTGTGTGTGGGGCTCCTAATGCTCGTGATGGTTTATTAACCATTTATGCACCCCCTGGATCAATAATTCCTAAAAATGGAATGAAATTAGAAGTGTCGAAAATCAGAGGAGAGACTTCATATGGAATGCTTTGTTCTGAGTCTGAATTAAATTTGTCTGATGAGTCTGATGGGATTATTGAATTAGGTCATAAATTTAATAATATTATTGGAAAGAAATATTTTAAAAATAAATCCAATACTAACATTATAGAGTTATCTGTTACACCTAATAGACCTGATTGTTTGGGTATAAGAGGTATTGCTAGAGATTTATTTGCATCTGGTTATGGAAATCTAAAAGAAATTAAAAAAACAAAATTCAAGAAAACTTTTAAACATAATTTTAAAGTAAAAATAGAAAAAAATAAAAACCAAGCTTGCTCAATTTTTGGTAGTTGTTTAATTAAAAATATTACAAATAAAGAAAGTCCAATTTGGTTAAAAGAAAGAATTTCAGCATTAGGTTTGAGGCCAATTTCTGCAGTAGTAGATATTACAAATTATGTAATGTTTGACTCAAACAGGCCACTTCATGCATATGATTTAGATAAAATAAAAAATTCAATTCTTGTTAGAAACTCGAAAAAAGGAGAAACAATCAAAGCTCTTGATAACAAAACTTATACACTTAAAGAAAATATGTGTGTAATAGCTGACGAAGAGGGCCCTTTAGGTTTAGGCGGTATAATTGGCGGAGTAAGATCTGGAACTGAATTAAATTCTAAAAATATATTAATTGAGGCTGCATATTTTGATCCTGGTATCACAAGAAAAACAGCAAAAATATTAGACATAAATAGTGATGCCAAATTTAGATTTGAAAGAGGAATTGATCCACTATCGGTAAAGGATGGTCTTGCAATAGCCTCAAAATTAATTGTTGATATATGTGGAGGAGAAGTTTCAAATTTTGATATTCAGGAAACAATCAAATTTAAAAAGAAGACAATTAAATTTGATACAAAATTAGTATCTAAAACTATTGGTATAAATGTAAAAGATAAAGATGTTATTGGTATTCTAAACAAATTAGGATTTGAAACTAAAAAAAATAATAAGCATCTTCAAGTTAAAGTTCCTTCATGGAGACCAGATATATTTGGTGAGATCGACCTAGTTGAGGAAGTAATAAGAATACTAGGATTTGAAAATGTTAAATCAATTGAACCAGAAAAAGTAAGAACTAAGCCAACGTTAAATTATTATCAAAAACATTTTCATTTAGCCCAACGTTCAGTCGCATCCAAGGGCTATTGCGAAACTATAACATGGTCTTTCAGTGATGAAAAAATTAACGATAAATTTAAAGAAACTTTACAAACTACAAGAATTATTAACCCTATAAGTAAAGATTTAGGAGTGTTAAGAAACTCCTTATATCCCAATTTAATTTATTACATGGAAAAAAATATAAATAGAGGTTTTACTGATCAATCTTTGTTTGAAATAGGCCCTGTTTTTACAGGTAAAAACCCTGGAGAACAGATAACTGTGGTATGTGGGATTAAAAAGCAACTCTCTAATGAGGAAAGTCATAAAAGAATAAATAATTTAGATGTGTTTGAAATAAAGAAAGATCTAATTCAAACACTCGTCGAACTTGGTATAAATAAAAATGAAATTTTAATTGATGACAAAACTCCTTCTTATTATCACCCTGGAATTTCTGGCTCAATATCGTCTAAAGATGGAAAGCATTTGTTTGCATATTTTGGTCAGATTCATCCAAAAATAATACTTGAGTCTTATGGATTTGAGATTTTTTTAGAAAATTTAGTAAATTTCAAAAGCCATAATAAAAAAAAGAAAGAGAGTTTAATTTTATCAGATTATCAAAAGTCAGATAGAGATTTCGCTTTTTTAGTTAACAAAGATACAAAGGCTCAAATACTTGTAGATGCAATTAAAAAAATAGATGAGTCAATTATCAAAAATATTAAAATTTTTGATGTTTATGAGGGAGAGAATATTCCATCTGATAAAAAATCTATTGCAATTAAAGTTACAATCCAGTCAGATTATAAAACTCTGAATGAAAACGATTTATCAAATATCTCAAATAGAATTATTAAATCAGTTGAAGAACAAACTAATGCAAAACTAAGATCCTAATGGATAACATCAATAATATTAGAAATTTTGCAATTATTGCACACATAGATCACGGAAAGTCTACTATTGCAGATCGAATTATTCATAAATGCGGAGGTTTGTCTGATAGAGAAATGAAAGCTCAAGTCTTAGACTCAATGGATATTGAGCGTGAGAGAGGCATAACAATTAAAGCTCAAACTGTCAAACTAAACTATAAATCAAAAAGTGGAAAAGAATATATTTTAAATATTATTGATACTCCTGGTCATGTAGATTTTAGCTATGAAGTGAGCAGATCACTTTATGCATGTGAAGGATCTATTCTTATTGTCGATAGTACTCAAGGTGTTGAAGCACAAACTTTGGCAAATGTTTATCAAGCACTTGACATGAACCATGAAATCGTACCTGTATTAAATAAAATTGATCTTCCTGCATCAGACTTAGAGAGAACATCAAAACAAATTGAAGACGTGATAGGAATAGAAACAACAAATGCAATTCCATGTTCAGGAAAAACTGGTGAAGGTATAGATGATATTTTAGAAACTATTGTAAATCAGCTTCCTCCACCAAAAGGTAAAAGAAATAATAATTTAAAATGTCTTTTAGTAGATAGTTGGTATGACACTTATCTAGGAGTCGTAACCCTAGTAAGAGTTATTGATGGTAAAATTTTGAAGAATATGAAAATAAAGATGATGTCCACAAGTCAGGAATATACAGTGGAAAAAGTAGGTGTATTTACACCTAAGCCAAAGGATATTAATGAATTAAATGCTGGTGAAATTGGATTTATTATAACTGGTATTAAAAATCTATCAGATACAAAAGTTGGAGATACAATATGTGAAGCAAATAATCCTTTAGAAATTGCTTTGCCAGGTTTTAAACCAAGCAAACCTGTAGTTTTTTGTGGACTGTTTCCAGTAGATAGTTCAGATTATCAAAAGCTAAAGGATGGATTAGCCAAATTACAATTAAATGATGCTAGCTTTTCATTTGAAGCAGAGTCTTCTTCTGCTTTAGGTTTAGGTTTTAGATGTGGTTTTTTAGGTTTACTGCATTTAGAAATTATTACAGAAAGATTGGAAAGAGAATTCGATATTAATTTGATAACTACAACTCCGGGAGTTGTATACAAAGTCTATTTAAATAATGAAAAAATGATGGAATTACAGAATCCTTCGAGTTTACCTGACCCAACTCAAATAAAATTTATAGAAGAACCATGGATCAAAGCAACAATAATTACTCCAGATGAATATCTTGGATCCATAATAAAACTTTGTCAAAATAAAAGAGGTATTCAAACCAATTTAAGTTACTCAGGAAATAGAGCGGTATTAAATTATGAAATCCCTTTGAATGAAGTAGTTTTTGATTTTAATGACAGATTGAAATCAATGACAAGTGGATATGCAAGTTTCGATTATGATATTTTGGGACATAAAGAGGGAGAACTTGTAAAACTATCTATTTTAGTTAACAGCGAGCCAGTTGATGCTTTAGCTATGATGGTACACAAAGAGTTTGCACAAAGTATTGGAAGAGAAGTTTGTGAAAAGTTGAAAGATTTAATCCCTAGACATAACTTTATGATACCTGTTCAAGCAGCAATAGGTGGAAAAATTATTGCAAGAGAAACAATCAAGGGGTTTAAAAAAGATGTTTTAACAAAAATACATGGTGGAGGCGCTCTTGATAGAAAACGAAAATTACTTGAAAAACAAAAAAAAGGTAAAGCTAGGGCAAAGCAGTTTGGAAAAGTTGAAATACCTCAAGAGGCTTTTATTGGAGTTTTAAAAATTAATAAAGAAAAAAGATGAGACCAAAACTAGTTGACTGCATAACTTATTTTCAAGAAAAAATACAAGCAGACCTAAGAATAAATATCCTAATGAATATTGTGGATAAATTTGTAATTTGTGAATCTATTTTTGATCACAGGGGAAATAAGAAAAAAATTAATTTTGAATTTGAAAAATATAAAAAACTTGGAAAAAAAATTGAACATATAATTCTAAAAGAACCCTTCCCCTCAAAAAATATTCCATGGGAAAATCAAGCACTCCAAAGAGAATATATCTTTGAAGGAATTAAAGAAGAAAATGAAAATGACTTAATTATGTTTTCAGATCCAGATGAAATTCCAAATCCTAAAGTTTTTAAAAATTTTTCTCTTAATAAAAAGTACGGTATTTTTATGCAAAAAATGTTCACTTATAAATTAAATTATTTCAATAAATATGAAAGTCCTTGGGAGGGTACAAGGATTTGTAAAAAAAAAGATTTAAAATCTATAGATTGGTTAAGGCAAAAGGTGTTAAAAAAAAATTTAAACTATCCAATCTGGAGATTTAACAAGGAGAAAAATATTCAAATTATTGAAGACGGCGGATGGCACTTTAATTATCTATTAAAACCTGAAGAAATATCCAAAAAATTAAGAAGTCTTGCCGAAACAAAATGGGATAAAAAAGAGTTTTATGATTTAGAAATAATAAAACAAAAGATAAGTAATAGAATAGATTTATTCGGTCGTGGACACAAATTTGAAAAAGTAAATATTGATCATAATTTTCCAGAATATATTGTTAAAAATAGAAATTTATTTAGTGAATGGATTGATTGATGGAATTAACTGAATTGTTGAATAGTAAATATTTAAATTTAGATAGTTTTGCGGAAAAAGAAAGAAATAATTATATAAAATCTAAACCTTTCCCAAATATTTCAATTACAAATTTTTTTAACGAAGACTTCTTGTCTAAAGTTTTAGAAGAATTTCCAGATCTTTCTCATATAAATAATTCTCAAATTTATAAAAACAAAAATGAGGTAAAGTTTACAAATAATAATTATCATGAGTTTCCAAAAAATATAAAAAGACTTTTTGATTTTTTAAATTCCGAGATTTTTGTAAATTTTCTAAACAATATTACTAATATTAAGGAAAAGCTAATACCAGATCCAGAATTAAACGGAGGAGGTTTGCACGAAATTAAAAAAGGAGGACTGTTGAAAGTTCATACTGATTTTAATCGTCATCCACATTTGGATTTAGACAGAAGATTAAATGTACTAATTTATTTAAATAAAAATTGGCAAGATAGTTTCGGCGGACATCTGCAGTTTTGGGATAAAGATATGATTTCATGTAAAAAGAAAATTTTTCCAAGTTTTAATACAATCGCTATTTTTTCGACAACCGATTTTAGTAATCATGGTCATCCAGAGCCTCTTTCTTGTCCAGACAACTTTTCTAGGAAATCTATAGCAACTTATTATTTTTCTAAAGGCAGACCTCAAGAAGAAATCATAACAACTCATCTTAAAAATACTACAAATTTTAAAGATAGACACGGTCATTATAACGAAACTATACACAAGGAAGAAAATTTAAAAAATTTTTTAAGAAAATTTAAATTTTATCAATATTTTAAAAAAATAGAAAAAAAATACCTAAGAACTGGAAAATCAAAAAAAAAAAGATTTAAAGATAAATAATATAAATTAATAAATAAAAAATATGCAAAAAGTAAATTGGGGAATCATCGGCCTTGGAAGAATCGCCCATAAATTTGCTCTTTCATTTAATGAAGTGTCTAATGCTAATTTACTTTCTGTAGCAAGTAAAGATCATGATAGACTAAATGATTTTAAAAAAAAATTTAATTTAGATACTAACTACTGTTATAATAACTATGAGCAAATTCTTACTAATAAGTATATTGATATAATTTATATTGCTCTACCTCATAAATTACATTTCGAATGGATAATGAAGTGTATTGATTATAATAAGAATGTTTTAACTGAGAAACCAGCAACAATAAATATTGATGAAATTAAAAAAATTAACAACAAGTTAAACGAAACTAAAATTTTTTTTGCTGAAGGTTTTATGTATCGTTTTCATCCTCAAACATTAAAATTAGTTGATTTAATTAAACAAAATGAGATTGGAGAGTTACAATGTATGAAATCCTTTTTTGGAAAAAATATTATAGAAAAGAAAAATATTTTTGGTTTTAAGAAGTTAAAAATTAACAAAGAGAGCAGGTTATTCAGAGAGGATTTAGGTGGAGGATCGATACTTGATTTAGGCTGTTATCCTGCATCGTTAAGTATACTGATCGCAAATTTAAAATCAAAATTACAAAATTATGATGTAAAGTTAAAAGAAATTAAGAAAACTATCGGTCCTACTAAAGTTGATTTAGAGGCTTATACAAAAATTGAATTTATAAATGATTTCTACTCTTATATTGGCTCATCTTTCAAAAAGGATTTAGGCAAAACAACAAAAATTTTGGGTTCTAAGGGTGAAATTCTGGTACCAGACAGTTGGCATTGTGAAAATGCAAAAATAATTTTAAATGGAAAAGAATATTTTTTAGAAAATAAGTTCAATAACATTTTTTCATATGAAATTGAGTCAATAAGTAATTCTCTATTGAACGATCAATTAGATCCTCAATTTCCTGCTATTAAAAGAAATGAAACAGAGTTAAATATGGTTATTCTAAATAAATGGATTAATTCAGATGAGGGATAAAATTATATAATAGACTAAATTTGAAATTTAAGTTCAAATTTATTATTTATGCAAACTAAATTTTCATTAATTTGAAAAAAATGAAAATTTTTAGATTTTAATTTATCAATCAATTTTATAAATAAATTATTGTTTATATGAATAAATTCAAAAATTATTGCTTTACACTCAATTTTTTCATTAAGAAAACTTAAAATAATTTCACCATCATAACCTTCTGCATCTACGTAAAGTAAATCTATACTTTCTAATTTATATTTAGTTAATAAATTTTTTATAGATATAGAATTAATATTTATTTTTTCGATATGTTGCTTCTTGACTCCATGTTTTAGCAAATGATTTAAATTGAAAGAACTTATAGCTTTTGCATGTCCACCATAATTGTCTCTATACCTTTTTTTAACTGAATATAGAAAAGTATTATTATCATGCTCTGAAATAGCAACATTCTCCAACTTAATATTGTCATATTTTGAATAATTTAATTTTAGCTCATCAAAAAATTCTGGAATAGGTTCAACTAATATAGAGGTAATTTTAAATTTTTTTAAAAAAAAAGATAGTTCATCAAAACTATGACCATCATTTGCACCAATCTGAATCACTGAATTAATAAGTTGATTTTCAAAAAAATTGTTGAGTATATTTTTTATGTTAATCGAGGAAAATTTAGCACATAATCTACTATTTTTTGCGTGATTTTTATCAATTAATTTATATCCAAGAACTCCTGCAATTTTTTTAAATAATTTAGTATTCATCATTAAATAGAATTATTATTAAATTTTATGTATATCTACAATTAAATTAATATCATGAATAAATTAGAATTATACTGTGTTACTGATAAAAGAGTCGAACAACTTGAAAAGACTAATTATTATTTAGCTGCTGTAGGAAAAGAAAGATTGCCTAAAAACTATTTAAGGTGTGATAATGGAGATAATATATTTTATAAAGAAGAATATTACTCTGAACTAACTTTTCATTATTGGTTCTGGAAAAATAAATTAGATATTAAAAGTGACAATTGGATAGGTTTTTGTCAAAAAAGAAGGTTTTGGATAGATAAGGCTTATTCAAACATGAAAATAGATAATAAAACACTCCTAAATGCACTAATCAAAAAAAATCCATCTGAATGGGATCAATACGAATCAATAATATGTTCTCCAATTAATGTTAATAATTTAAAAAAAATGACAATAATTAAAAAAGGCTTTCAACATTTAATAAAGCAACCTTCAATTTTATTTAATATTAAAAAACAGAATATTGCACTGCACTTCGATCTACATCATGGGATTGGAAACTTAAATAAGGCAATTAGTGTTTTAGACCCTGCTGATCAAGAAGATTTTAATAAATATGTAAATACAAAAACTTATTATAATCCTCATATTATGTTTATTTCAAAACCTATCGTCCACGAAAAATGGTTTAAAACACTTTTTGCATGGTTAGAAAGGTGTGAAAAAATATTTGGTTTTGAAAATCTTCAAGGTTATGAAACAAAACGTCTTTATGCTTATTTGGCTGAGAGATATCTATCTTTCTGGTTCAAAAAATATACAAAAAGTTTAGAATGGCCGTGGACTTTTATAAATTATAATGAAAAATAAAATTTACCTCTGCTCTTTTGCAAGCAGTGATCTCGATTTAAGTGTAGAAAGATTCCTTTTTCAAGCAAATAATATGAATATCTATTCTAATATTAAAGTTTTTAGACCTAAGGATTTGAGTGATGAATTAAAAAAAAGAATTAAAATATTATTCAAATATGGTGGTAAAAACAGATACTATGGATTTGATACATGGAGACCAGAAATAATAACAAATTACTTAAACCAAATCCCTGACGGATCAATTTTACATTATTCTGATATAGGGAATCATTTAAATAAGTCTGGTATTTGGAGACTTGAAGAATACATAAAAAAAACTGATGAAAATAATATGGTTGTTTTTGATTACAGAAACCCTCCAACAGAATTAAATCATAAGAATTACAAGTACCAGAAATATTTTGAATATGAATTTACTAAGAGCGACGTTTTTAATTACTTTAATTTAAATGATCAATCTGAAATTTATAATTCTTACCAAATATGGGGTGGAACTTTTTTTTTAAAGAAAGGTAATTTTTCAAATAATTTATTAAATCAATGGCATAAAGCAAATCAATTAACCCACTTATTTGATGACACCCAATCAAAGGAAAAAAATCATGAGAAATTTAAAGGAATGAGAGGATGTCAAAGTGTATTTTCAATACTTTCAAAAATTAATGGAGCCTACAAATTTTCAGCTAGCGAATGCGATTGGGCAGAATTCAACAATAGCAAAACATGGGATCATATTTTAAACTATCCAATATTGGCTAAAAGAGATAAGAAGTTTAATATATTTAAAAGATTTGTTAATAGACAAAAAAAAACTCTTAATAGAATAAAAAATAAAATTTTTAAATAAAATTATAATTTATTTACTAACTATTAAAAGATAGTAATTTGATTTAAAATATAAAATGAAAAAAATAGTTATAACTGGCGGACTCGGCTATATAGGAACTGAACTTTGTAAGTTATATTCAGGCTTTAGTTGGAATGATAAAATTACTGTTATAGATAACCGTTTTATATCCGAAAGAGTAAATCAAATTAGAAAATGGAATATGAATTTTGTCCACGGAGATATACTGGATAAAGATTTAATGAAAAAACATTGCGAAGACGCAGATATTGTTCATCACTTAGCAGGAATTACGTCTGTTCCAAGAGTTCAGAGTGAGGCAAATGATAAAAAAGAAAAGGAAATAGAGGAAGTTGCTATTGAAGGAACTCAAAATATTTTAGATGTAATAAGTGATAGGTGTAAAATTATTTTCCCCTCATCCCATGTAGTATTTGAAAGCATACATGAAGTAAAAAATGATATTGATGAAAAAGAAAAAACATGTCCAAGATTGTCATATGGTAAATCAAAAGCATTTAATGAAGAACAATTAAAATCTTCAGGAAAAAATTTTATAATTTTAAGACTTGGTTCAGTCTATGGTTACTCTTCTGACACCACCAGACTTGATATAATGACGAACCTTTTTTCAAAGATTGCTTCACAAGATGGTCAGTTAAAGCTATTTGCAGGTGGAAGGCAAATAAAAAGCTTGGTGCCTGTAATAGATGTTGCAAGATGTTTCAAATTTATGGAAGAGAGAAATGATTTATCAAAAGAACTTTTTAATTTAACTAAAGATACTGTAACAGTGAAAGATGTTGCAGAAATCTGTAAGAAATATAATCCAAAAATCCAATTAAAAGAAACTAATGATGAGGTTCCAAATTTAGGATTTTCTTTATCTAATAAAAAACTTTTAAATTTAGGTTTTAAATTTCTTTATGGTCTGGAAGAAAGCATTAGTGAAATGATTTCAAAGTGGTCTGAACAAGACTTTATAAAAGAATTGGAGTATGTGAGAGATGGTACGGACGAATACATAGATTCAAGAGGAAAAATTAGTAATTTTGAGTTAACCGAACCGATTAACATGGTTGGATTAATTACTTCAAAAAAAGGTACAATTAGAGCTAATCATTTTCATCCACAACAAGAACAAAAATGTCTTTTTACGAAAGGACAAATAATAGAAGTATTTCAAGATTTGTTAAATCCAAATTCTCCAAAAATCACTCAAGTTGTAAATGAGGGTCAAATTTCAGTTATTAAACCAAACGTTGCACATACGATGATTTTTACAAAAGATACGACATTTTTAAATTTAGTAAGAGGAGAACGAGAGCACGATAATTACGGTATTACCCACACAATTAAACATACTTTTGTTGATCAAGCAGAGAGAGATTTATTATTGAGTTGCTATAAGTTTGACTGTAGATCATGTGGAAACTTAAATTTAAAAAGAGTAATTTCATTAGGATATCAGCCACTAGCAAATAATCTTTTGAAAAAAAAAAATGAAAAAACCAATTTATATCCATTAGAGCTAAATTATTGTGAAAAATGCCATAATTGTCAGTTATCTGTGGCAGTAAATCCAAAGAAAATGTTTACAAATTATCTTTATACTTCTTCAACTTCTAAAACATTTAGAGATCATTTCATAAACGCATCTAAAAAATATATAAAAGAATTTAAACTTAATTCCAAAAAATCTTATATTATCGACATTGGTAGTAACGATGGGATTGCATTAAAGCCTTTTAAAGAACAAAAGTTTAAGAATATTTTAGGTATTGAGCCGGCTAAAAATTTAGCAAATTTGGCCAATAAAAGTAATATAAAAACCATTAATAGTTTCTTTGATAAAAAAATTTTAAAAAAAATAAAAAAAAATGCAGATTTGATACTTGCATCGAATGTATTTGCCCACTCTGATAATTTAAAAGAGATGGCAGAATGTATGTTGAAAGTTATATCTCCCAAAGGTTCAATAGTTATTGAGGTTCAATACTTATTAAACACAATAAAGGATTTAACTTTTGATAATATTTATCATGAGCATTATAATTATTGGTCTCTCACATCCTTAAATAACTTTTTTAATCAGTTAAATGGAACAATTTATAAAGCCGAAAAAATAAATACTCATGGCGGTTCTATAAGAATCTTTGTTAAAAAAGGAAAAAAAGTAAAAGTTGATAGAAGTGTTAAAAATATCTTAATTGAAGAGAAAAAATTTGGAATTACTAATTTTAAAACATATCAAAATTTTGCTGAGAAAATTTATAAAATAAAAAACAACGTATTTAAAAATATCAATAAGTTAAAAGAAAATAACAAATCTATTATTGGTTATGGTGCGCCTGCAAAATCCACAACTGCACTAAACTTTTTTGGAATAACAAACCAACTTGATTACATAGTTGAGGATAACAAACTAAAACACAATAAATTTATTCCAGGTGTAAAAATCCCAATTTTTTCAAAAAAAAAAATTAGGGATAAAGATAGTACAATTTTAGTATTAGCTTGGAATTTTTTTGAAGAAATAAAAAAAAATAATAATTCTTTAGGTAAAAAATTTATTAATATTAAAGATTTAGAAAACAATTCTTAATGGCAAGTTATTTAAATTTATTTATTAGAGGATTAAAAAGGAGATATCTTCTTGAATACTTGGTCAAACTTCCAAAGGATAAGATTGATGTCATAGTTTGCAGTCCTGGTGGCTGTGGAAATGTTACAATAAATAATCATCTAGAAAAGTTCTGTATCTCAAATAATTATTTAAAATCTAATCTAATCCATAACTCTGCATTAATGCATATTCCTAAACCTCTTAAGTCAATGTTAAAAAATAAGATTAAAATAATGTTAATTAAAAGAGATTTTGAGGAAATATATGAGTCTCATAAAAAAAGAAAATTTTTGAGAAACTCTCTCGTTTGGTATGGTGACTTGTTTAGTTTTTATCGGTTCAAAAATGAAGTATATCTAAAAAAAAAATTTTTTAATTACCTCACTATATATTATAAAAATTGGGAAAGTTATCCTAATGAACTTAAATTAGAAATTAATTACAAAGATCTTTGGTCTTCTGCAGATAAAATAGCAAAATTTATCAATATTAAATCCCCTGAATTTAAAAAAACATTCCCTGCTTTTAAACGTTATGAGTATAAATAGGGTTTTAAAATTCTCATCATTAATATTTAGTTTTATACTTATTTACTATTTATTAAGCACTGGAGAGGTATACAATTATCTCGTACCTGAGGACAATAAATCTGAATTAGGACTATTTAGAGATTGGATTGTAACTTTAAATGACATTTATTGTCAGTCTTCAAATAAAAATGGATGTAGACCATTTCAGTATGGTCCAATACTTTTGTACTTGCCATTCAATGATATCTTAAAAGATTTTTACTATAACCAGTTTCCAATATTATTAATTATACTTTTTATATTTTTTTTATTTTTAATTCTGAAAAATAATAAATACGATTTTGTTTTAATACCATTAATTATATTTTGTCCTACTACCTTGCTTGCAATTGAGAGAGGAAATATAGATTTACTATTATTTTTGATTGCTGTTTTAATTTGTTTAAATAAATATTTCTATTTAAGTTGTATGCTTGTTGGATGGTCATTTTTAGTGAAATACTATCCAATAACATTCTTTGCAAATTTATTTACATACACTAACAAAAAATCCCTAATTCATCTTAAGGTAGTAATTTTTTCCTTATTAATAATTTCATTAATATTTATTTTCATAAAAAAACAAATATTATTTGACTTCATAGATAATGCTAGTGCTTCAAAAGCAGGTTTCCATTTATTATTTTCTGCTAAAGCCCATGCAAAATTTTTTAAATATAGCTTTAAGTTTAATTATATTTTTTTGATCGCTTTTACATATATTATATTTTTCATTTCAAGTATTTATTTATATAAATACTTTATTAAAAGAAATTCCTTCAAAAGTCTTAGCATCACTAATGTGCAAGAAAAACTTTTTTTGATAGGTGTAAATACTTCAATATTTAATTATCTGCTATTTTCAAATTACTATTACCGTGAAATATTTTTGATTTTATCTTTACCATTAATTATGAAATTGATTAGTAATACTAACTTTAAAATATTTAAAATTATTTTATCACTTGTTTATATTAGATATTTTTTTTTATATATTTATAATTATTTTATTTTAAATGAAAATTTTTATTACATAGACGGAGTGAGAACATTTTATAATTCATTTTTAGTTGTTTATTTTACCAAGGCTAGTTTTGACTTTCTATTTATGATTTTCTTAACTAGTATTCTATTTTTTTTAAATTTAAAAATTATAAGATTGATATTTAAGAATTAGTATTTTGAGGAGAGATGGCCGAGTGGTTTAAGGCGCACGCTTGGAGAGCGTGTATAGGGTTTACTCTATCGTGGGTTCGAATCCCACTCTCTCCGCCATTTTAGAAAATTTAAATATGTTATCGTATATACTTTGAAAATAAGAAATTCTTCCAAATTCTTCTTGGCATTAATGGTAAAAAAAATGTTTTAATTTTACTTCCTTTAAAACTTTTGCTGAACATCCAATCTGATTTTCTAATATCAAATCCCATACCAGAAAAATAATAGTCATTTTTTATAAATTTTAAAATAATATTTATTTTTTGGAATATTGTTAAATGCAAATGTTCAAACGATATATGTTTAATCTCGAATTTTTTAAGGTCTAGATTTAATAATACTTCATAATCCATACCTTCAATATCAAGTGATAAAAACATTATTTTTCTTAGTTTATTTTTTTTAAAAAATTTTGAAATACTTAAACAATTAACAATTTTCTGATTTATTTCACTCATTGGAAAGTGTTCTAATACAAAAGATTTTGAATTAGAAAATATCTGATAATTAGGCGCGTCCTCCTTAGAATAGAAAAAAGTCATTTTTTTCATATCGGTGTTATCCGGTGTAATTGCTAGATTAAATATTTTAGTATTTCTTGAAAACTTCCAAAATTTATTAAGGTTAGCAATGTGAATTGAATTTGCCTCAACAATTAAAATTTTTTCTTTTATTTTTTTATTTAATATAAAATTTGAAAATCCATCTTTTAAATTTGTGTCAAGACTTGCGGATCCAGAACCAATTTGAACAAGAGTCATATATATTTAATACTATAAATGTTATCTTAGGCAACATTTTTTGAAAATCAACTCATTGAGGCAAAATGGTAAAAAGTTATTAAAAATTAGAAAAAAGGAGAGATATGGCCTTAAATTTCATCTTTTGTAGCAGAACTAAATTTCTTTTTAATTTTTAAAATAATGAGGTTATTAACTTTAATTAAGATAATAAAAATATAAAATTAATTATATGAATAAATTAATTTCTTATTTAAAAAGAAAATTTGATAGAAAAATATTTTCTAAATTTCTAAAGAAAATAGATAGATTATCTCTTACTAGTTTAGACGAAAGAAGAAGAAACAATATTTTCAGGTTTCATAGAAATGATTATAAATTTGAGAAAGACAAATTCGTTTTTATTCATACACCAAAAACAGCAGGAAGCTCGGCAACTATTTTTCTTGATAGTATGTTAGGTAACAAGCTTTACAAATGGGAGAAATGGAGTCAGCATCATCCTATATCTTTAATATGTCCACCAAAAGATGGATATAAATATATTACTTTTATAAGAGAACCGGTCAGCAGAGTTTTTTCATTTTATAATACATCTCTAACAACAAAACATGCGGTAAGACACTCAATAGCTAAGAGAGGACTAGCTGACATGTTAATAAATTGTTGGGAGGTTAGAAATTTATATTGTCAATACTTTAGTGGCTTTGTTAGAGATACTGTAAACGAAGAAATATTTCAAATTGCAAATGAAAATCTAAAAAATTTTTATTTTGTAGGTGATTTTGCAAATTTTGAAAATGATTTACATAAATTATCTGAAAAATTAAATATTAACAAAGATAAAATTCCTCATATAGCAATGTATTCAAGGCAAAATTATAAATCTTTAGATGAAGATAGTTTGAATTTAATAAAAAATTATAATCAATTCGATTTGCGTCTTTATGATGAATTCATAAAAAATAAACAATTTAATTAATTATCTTAATTGGTTTCGAATCTATTGTATTATTTAAAAAAATAATTGAAAAATTAAAATTAAAGGCAAAATTTAAAAAGTAACTAATTATTTTTTTTTTCATTAAATTAGCATTGAAAATCAACATAAATAGAACCAATAATTCTATCTGAGTTTGTTTAAAACTAAAAAGATGCTATAAAAAATTACTTAAATTAATGTCATCACAAAAAAATAAAACATACAAAGCAGACTCAATTAAAGTTCTTAAAGGTCTTGAAGCAGTAAGAAAAAGACCCGGCATGTATATTGGTGATACTGATGATGGAACAGGTCTCCATCATATGGTTTATGAAGTAGTCGACAACTCAATCGATGAGGCCCTTGCAGGATTTTGTAAAAATATAGTTGTTAGTATAAATTTAGATGGCTCCATTACAGTTGCAGATGATGGTAGAGGTATTCCAATAGATATTCATAAAGGTGAAAAGAAATCAGCGGCAGAAGTAATTATGACCCAATTACACGCTGGAGGAAAATTTGATCATGACTCTTATAAAGTATCAGGAGGGCTACATGGAGTTGGTGTCTCTGTTGTAAATGCACTTTCCGAAACTTTAAAATTAAATATTAACAGAGAAGGTAAGAAATATTTCATAGAATTTAAAAATGGGGATGCAAAATCACCTTTAAAACAAATTGGAAAATCAAAAGAAAATGGGACAGAAATTAATTTTTTACCTTCGAAAGAAATATTTACTTCAACTAAATTTAATTTTTCAATATTAGAAAAAAGATTAAGAGAATTAGCATTTTTAAATAAAGGTATAACAATTACACTTAACGATTACTCAGTAAAAAAATCTAAATCGTTGTCCTTTAAATATGAGGGTGGAATATTAGAGTTTGTAGAATTTTTAGATGCAAAAAGAGAAAGCCTTAAAAATAAAAATGAAAATAATTTATTTAAAAAACCTGTGTACATCGAGGGTGTTAAAAACAATACTGATATACAATGTTCACTTAAGTGGAATGCTGGATATAGTGAGGACGTTTTAGCATTTACAAATAATATCTATCAAAAAGATGGTGGAACACATTTATTAGGTTTTAGAAGTGCTTTAACGAGAGTAGTAAATAAATATGCAAACGACCAAAATTTATTAAAAAAAAATAAAGTTAGTCTATCTGGAGATGATATTAAAGAGGGGTTAACTTGTGTTTTATCAATCAAAATACCTGATCCAAAATTTTCATCGCAAACTAAAGATAAACTAGTATCATCAGAAGTAAGAAATATTGTTGAAAATTTTATTAATGAAAAGCTTTCAATTTGGTTTGATCAAAATCCCTCGATATCAAAGATAATTTTATCTAAAATAATTCAAGCAGCAGTGGCTAGAGATGTAGCTAGAAAAGCGAGGGAAAGTGTAAGACGGAAGGGTGCATTAGAATTAACTGGACTCCCAGGCAAGCTTGCTGATTGTCAAAATTCCAAACAAGAGGGCACAGAACTTTTTATTGTTGAGGGAGACTCAGCAGGAGGATCAGCAAAGCAAGGAAGAAACAGAGAATATCAAGCTGTTCTCCCTCTGAGAGGAAAAATATTAAATACATTTACTGATCAAAATGAAAAAAATGGAAAATCTATAGATTATAAAACCAGATCTCTGTCAAAAATGATGTCGTCAAATGAAATTGTAACTTTGATAAATGCCTTAGGGTTAGATCCAAAGTCTGAAGAGATAGATTTAAAAGATCTTAGGTATGGTAAAATTATAATCATGACAGATGCTGATGTTGACGGATCACATATTAGAGCTCTTCTTTTAACTTTTTTTAATAACAAGCCATTTAACAAACTTATAGAGAATGGAAATATTTATTTAGCCCAACCACCTTTATTTAAAATTAATAAAGGATCAAAAAGTATTTATATAAAAGACGAAAATGATTTAGAAAAATATATCATTGAAAATTCTAAAGAATTAAAAAAGTTAACAAAAAAAAATAAAAATTTTCAGAGTGTTTTAAATGAGGAAAGATCGCAGTTAAATATACAAAGATTTAAAGGTCTTGGTGAAATGAATCCAATTGAGCTATGGAGTACAACTTTAAATCCTGAAACTAGGTCTTTACTTCAAGTTCAATATTCAAAAAATCTTAATAAGGATCAAGATTTAATTTATACCTTAATGGGCAATGATGTATCATTAAGAAAGGATTTTATTGTAGAAAATGCAATAAATGTTTCAAATTTAGACATTTAAATGGAGTTTTTAAATAATTCCAAAAATTATTCATTAAATAGAAAAACTTATATAAATCTTAGGTGGATAGCTATTACAGGTCAGTTTATTGCAATAAATTTCGCAGCTTTATTTTTAAAATTTGAATTTTCATTTATTAAGTCAAATATAATTATCTTATTTGGTGCTATAAGTAACATATATCTTTTAAGTTTTTATAGTAAAAATCTTCTCTCTAATAGAACAGCTTTTAATTTTTTAATTATAGATATTGTACAACTTACTTTCCTTTTATATTTGACGGGGGGAATACTTAATCCTTTTGTAATCTTTTTAATAATTCCTACAGTTTTTTCATCTTTAAGTTTAGAAAGAAAAACAAACTATATACTAATTTTAATAACTTTTATATGTATACTTTTTCTAACCTTTTTTTATGAAGAAACAAGTTTGCCATTCCCAAAAAAAGATTTAATTGATGATTATTTTTATTTTGCTATTTCAATCTCACTAATCATTGCTTTATTCTTTTTGAACTTCTTTGCTATTACATTTGGCCAAGAATCAAGACTCAGAAAGGAAGCGCTAGATAAGATACAGCAATTAATTGCAAAAGAGCACGAATTAGTATCTTTAGGAGGTCAAGCAGCAGCAGCAGCTCACTCTTTAGCTACTCCATTATCTACAATTAAGCTAATTACCCAAGAACTTTTGAAATCATTAAAAGGTAACAAAGACATTGAAAAGGATATGGTTTTACTTAGCGAACAGGTAGAGAGATGTAATCAAATATTAAAGAAACTTACTTTAAATCCTGATATTGAGGACGATTTTATAGAATACGAATTTACACTTTCAAATTATATAAGTGAAATTATAAGATCCTTTCAAGCCATAAGTAAAAAAAAATTCTTTTTCCAAAATAAACAAGATACAAATCCTATTAAATTTAAAAGATCTATTGAAATAATTTATGGATTAAGAAATTTTATTGGAAATGCAAATAAATTTGCAAAAGAAAAAATTTTCATCACAATTAACTCTGATAGTGAAGTTACTGAAGTAATTATTGAGGATGATGGTGAGGGTTTTACTAAAGATATTTTAGATAAAATTGGGGAACCGTACATAAGATCTAAAGATAAGAATTACAAAAATAAGTCTGGATTAGGTCTGGGAATATTTATAGGCGGTACTTTACTTGAAAGAAATTTTGCAAAAATTACATGTAGAAACTCTATTACAAGAAATGGTGCGGAAGTAATTATTAAATGGAGCAATAAAGATTTAATAGAACTTTAATTTAACATAGATTTCTTTTTAAAAAGATTACTTAACTCACCAATCATTACGTCCCCTAGTTCCTGAACATCTGTAATTTTAATAGCCTTATTATAATATCTAGAAACATCATGCCCAATACCTATAGCTAAAATTTCGATGTCGTCTTTGCTTTCAACAAATTTTACTACTTTTTTTAAATGTTTTTCCAAATAGTCTCCAGAATTAACTGATAAAGTAGAATCATCTACTGGAGCCCCATCAGATATTACCATTAGAATTTTTCTCTCTTCTTTTCTTTTTTTTAATCTACTAAAGGCCCACAAAATAGCTTCACCATCAATATTTTCCTTTAAAATACCTTCTTTGAGCATTAAACCTAAATTTTTTTTTGATTGCCTCCATTGACTATCAGCGCTCTTATAAATTATGTGTCTTAAGTCATTTAAACGACCTGGATTTTTCATTTTACCATTTTTGTTCCAAGCCTCACGAGATTTACCACCTTTCCAATTTTTTGTTGTAAAACCTAAAATTTCGACTTTAACAGAACATCTCTCTAAAGTTCTCGACAATATATCCGCACAAAGTGCAGCAATAGTAATTGGTCTACCTCTCATCGAACCTGAATTATCAATCAATAAGGTTACAACTGTATCTTTAAATTCAAGTTCCTTCTCTTTTTTAAATGATAGTGAATTGTATGGATCTATAATAATTCTTGGTAGCTTTGAACTATCTAATAAGCCTTCTTCTAAATCAAAGTCCCAAGATCTATTTTGTTTTGCCATTAGCTGTCTTTGTAATTTGTTTGCCAATTTAATAATAAGATCTTTAAAATTTATTAATTGTTGATCAAGATTTTTCCTAAGTTTAAGTATTTCATCTGGCTCTTCTAAATTTTCAGCTTTTTCTATTTCATCGAAATCTTTCGTAAAAACCTTATATTCATAATCACTTTTTGTATTGCTAAGTTTTTGCATAATATTCTCTGAACTTTGTTGATCACTTTCTGCATCAAAGAGCTGCTCTTCCATTCTAAATTCATTAACATCTAAGTCAGTTTCTGACATAGATTGATTTTCAGTTTCCTCTTGCTCTTGTTTTTCATCAGAGTCATTATTTGAATTGGGATTTTGTTGATTGTTTTGTTCATTTTGTTCCTGATTTTCATCATTTTTTTCTTCATCATCTTGCTCTAAAAAATCTAGTTCATTTAAGATTTCTGTAAACTTTGAGCTATATATTTCTTGATTTTCTAAATTTTGCTTTAAGTAATTTAAATGTTTGCCAAAATTATCTTTAAATTCTTGTTCCCAAAAGCTTAAAATTTTTTCACACAACATATTAGGTTTAATATTTAAAAAGTTTTTGAGCATATAGATTTCGAAAGCTTCAGTTATGTTTGTATCTTCTTTTGATTTAAGTTGATCTTTTCTTTTAAGGCTTATTTTATAATTGTAGTTATCAATTAAATTTTTGTTAATCCCTTTAAGTATTTTAGTGCCAAGTTTTTCATATCTAATTTTTTCTGAAAAATTGTACAAAGATTTTAAAGTCGGTTTTGTTGGTAAATTTTTAAGATAAATTTTCCTATCTGAAAATTTTCTTTTAAGTGCTTCTGAGTCTGTTTCAGCTCTAAATTTTAAAAAATCATTTTTATTCTTAAGATTATCTAATTCAAAGAAATCGTTGTTATTTATTTTTTTATTTGTTTTATCTAATTCTAGATTACTCTTATAATCTCCTGAAATTACTTTAACGGTAGATATAAGTGCTTGTTTAAATTTTTCTTTTAAATTTTCTTCTTTTTTCATCTAAATCTGAATATTCACTAGCGACTCTGGTAAATCTTCTCCAAAACATCTTTGATAATATTCAGCAATAGTATTTTTTTCTACATCGTCACATTTATTCAAGAAGGTAACTCTAAATGAATATCCTATATCTTTAAAAATTTGACTGTTTTCTGCCCAATGTATTACAGTTCTAGGACTCATTACGGTAGAGATATCTCCTGCTATAAATCCTTTTCTAGTTAAAGATGCAACTTTTATCATATTTGCAATAACTTCTTTGCCCTTACTATTATTCATGTTTTTATTTTTTGATAAAATAATCTCCATTTCTTTTTCTAGTTCTAAGTAATTCAAAGTGGTGACAATATTCCATCTATCCATTTGTCCTTGATTTATTTGTTGGGTACCATGGTAAAGGCCACTAGTGTCACCCAATCCAATTGTATTTGAAGTTGCAAATAATCTAAAATACTTATTTTGTTTTAGTACCTTATTTTTATCTAATAATGTAAAACTTCCTTCAGATTCCAATACTCTTTGTATTACAAACATCACATCAGGTCTTCCAGCATCATATTCATCAAACACTAATGCAATAGGATTTTGAATTGACCATGGTAAAATACCTTCTTTAAATTCAGTTATTTGTTTTCCATCTTTAATAACAATTGCATCTTTTCCTATTAAATCTATCCTACTTATATGACTGTCTAAATTTACCCTTATGCAAGGCCAATTTAATCTAGCTGCAATTTGTTCTATATGGGTAGATTTTCCTGTTCCATGGTATCCTTGAACTAAAACTCTTTTATTATATGAAAAACCAGATAGGATTGCTAAAGTTGTATCTCTATCAAATTTGTAACCTTTATCAATTTCTGGAACAAACTCATTTTTTTTTGAAAATCCTTCAATTTCCATCTCACTTTCTATGCCGAAAGTTTGTTTTACTGAAAGTTTAATATCTGGTGTTGCTTCAATATTTGCTATCAAATTTTCCTCTATAAGTGTTTTTTAATTGAGTGTAAGCTAATGTGATTATTTTAAGCTTTTCCTCAAATTTTTTGTTTCCAGCATTCATATCAGGGTGAAATTTTTTAACAAGCTTTTTAAACTTGTCTTGTATTCTTTTCCACTCTATACCTGCGGGTACATCCAGAATTGTGAAAGCTTGAAAATCTTGCCCACTAAACCGAAACTTTTTCATATGATCAAGATTTTCAAAATTTTTAAATTTCTGCGCATCATCTTTCAAAGCATTATTCCACAAAATTTTAAAAAAATTGTCTGAGGAACTAAAACTTTGAGTTGGTTTATGCCATATCATATCTGATTTAATAAATTCTATAATTTGCTGGTCATTCATGCCTGAAAAATAATTCCAATTCTTATTGAATTCTTTTACATGCGCCAAGCAAAGCATTCTATATTTCTTACTATTATCTTTTTCAACTGGTGCTTTAAATTCGCCCAGATCATTACAGTTGTCCCATTCACAAATTGTTTTCATTTTTTTTTTATTTATAATATTTATTATGGATATAGAAAATTTAATCAAAAATATCAAAACAAAATTATTAAAAAATACTTCAATTGAAAATGTTAAAATAGAGGACAAGACATATCTTCATTTGAAGCATTCATCTCATAATAAAAACAAGTTCCACCTAAAATTAACTATAGTTTCAAAAGAATTAATGAAAATGAGTAAAATAGATGCAACAAAAAAAATTAATAGAATTCTAGCTGATGAAATAAATAATTATATTCACTCAATTCAAATTTTATTTAAGTAATTCTGAGGTTATAAATTTTTTAACTTCTGAAATTTTGAGTTGGGTACTGATGTTTACAACTCCTATTTTTTTTAATGTAATAAAATTTATTTTCTTTGAGATATTTTTTTTATCTGCTCTCATAAAATTAATTATCTTATCTAAATCTCTATAATTAAAATATTTTTTTAAATTAGTAATTCTAAGTCTTGATAAATGAGATAAAATAAATTTATAATCTTCATTATTCAAAGATTTTATTTTCTTACTAAGTTTTGCTGCTGACAAAATACCGTAAAGAACAGCTTCTCCATGATTTAATTTCTTTGAGTAATTTAATGTTGCTTCATACGAATGACCAAATGTATGACCTAGGTTAAGACTTTTTCTTAAATTTATTTCCTTTTCGTCTTTTTCAACTATAAATTTTTTTATTTTACAACTTTCAATTATTGCTTTTTCAATAAATTTTTTCTTCAAATTTACGACATGATTTAAATTTTTGTTTAAAAAAAAAAATAATTTTTTATTTCTTATTAAAGAATGTTTTAAAATTTCTGCATATCCACAAATAATTTCTCTTCTTGGCAAGCTTTTGAGTAAAGTGATATCAGATATTACTAAATCAGGTTGGTAAAATGAACCAATTAGATTTTTCCCATATTTATTATTCACACCAGTTTTCCCTCCAATAGAAGAGTCGACTTGGGATAATAGTGTAGATGGAATGTTTATAAACTTTAAACCTCTTTTATATATACTTGCTACAAAACCGGTAACATCTCCAGTTATCCCTCCACCTAGACAGATAACAATATCATTTCTTGTAAAATTATTTTTAAGCAATAATTCAAGAATAGCATTCGCACTTTTAAGATTTTTGTTTTTTTCTGATGCATTAAATAAAAAAATTATTTTTTTGTCACAAACAATTTTTGATAAAATCTTTTTTAAAAAATTTTTTGGAATCTTTTTGTCAACTACTATTAAAGTTTTTTTAAATTTAATATTTTCATTAATAACAATTTTATTAATTTTTGAAATTATATTTTGTCCAATATAAATGTTATAGTTTTTGCTTTTTGTTCTAATTGGTAGAATTTTCATTTTTTACAATTTTCATTATTTGAATAATAATTTCATTTTTATTTTTATTCTCACAGTTTACTTTAAAATCAGACAATTTGTAGAATTTTACTCTTTTTCTATATAGATTTACTAATTCTTTATTATTAAGCACTAATGCCAAAGGCCTCCTTTTATTTTTTGAAATTCTTTCTAAAATAGTTTTTATTTTCCAATTAAGCCAAAAAGAATTACTATTTTTTTTTACTTTTCTTCTAATTTTATCATTTAAAAAAGCTCCCCCCCCAAGTGAAATAACACATCTACTTTTTTCTAAAAAAAGTAAAGTTTTTTTCTCCTCTATTTTTCTAAAAAATTCTTCTCCTTTGTTTAAGAAAATATTACTTATTTTCTCTTTTTCCGATTTTTCAATCTCGTTATCAATATCAATAAACTGATATTTTAATTTTTTGGCTAGTTTGAAACCAATAGTAGTTTTACCCGCAGCCATCATCCCAATTAATACTATATTTTTTTTAATCATTTAATAATATTGAAAAAACATAAATATGTCTTATTTCTAAACTAATTAAACATTTATGGAATTTCAAAGAAAAAAAAGCAACTCTATTATTGGTAAGTTGGGTGGACCACTAGTAAAAATCTCATTTATTCTTATAGTTTTAATCGGATTAATATATGCATTAGGATCAATTGATTTTCCTGCTCCTAATAAAAAAATTGAAAAGATTATACCAAATGAAAATTTCAAAATTATTAAATAAGAAAAAACATTTATTTTTTCTTATTTGTATTTTTTTCACAAATGCAATTGCAAACGAGCCTATTGATATCTGGAATATAGATAAATCCAAGATAGAATCTGAGAATAAAAATTTAAGCGAGACTGCGACTACTGATGAAGTATCTGGAGAGGATATTTCAGTTTATGAATTAAATAATCAAAATAATGAAAATAGTCAGAAGCAAGTTTTATTAGAAAGCAATCTTGAGCAGAAGACTTCATTATATGGTCTATATGATCCAGATAAAAATAATTTATCAATTGATATGTGGAGTGAATCTGATGGAGACGAAATTAAAAATATTTTTAATCGCCTATTTTCAAAAAAACTTTCTAGAGATGCACTTGATATACTTGAAATAGCTTTATTAACGAATTCAAGTCCTCCAATAAAAAATATTTCAAATAATGAATTTTATAATTATCAAAAAGAATTTCTAATAGAAAAAAATAATTTAGACTTAATTAAACTGTTTATCGAAAAAAATAAAAATTTTATTCTAAAAGATGAATTAGTTAATCATTATGTAAATTATTACCTTGCCGAAGCAAATATTGAAAAGGCATGTGAAATTTTTGATTCTCTAGAAGATGTAACTCTAGTAGATAATTATACTTCAAAGATTAAAATTTATTGCTTAATTAATTCAAACAAAATTGATCAGGCATTACTTATTTATGATTTAAAAAAAGAATTAGGTCTTACAGATGAATTTTTTGAAAGTAAAATATTTGCACTAATTGGATTTAAAGACGACAGTAATGAAGTATCGGATAAAAATTTATTAGAACTACATTTATCGCATAGAGTAGTAGATAATTTTGAATATATTCCAGATGAAAATACATCAAAAGAAGTATGGAAGTATCTAGCATCAGCAAATTTATTAGAAAAAGTTGAAAATATTGATTTAGAAGATATTGAAAAAATCAATTTAATAGAAAAAGCTGTTCATGATGGAAACTATTATGAAAATGACTTGTTCACTCTGTATACTAGATACCAGTTTAATTTTAATCAATTACTTCTGGCTAAAGAAAACTATAAAACTTTAGAAAATCCTAGCCAAAGAGCGTTGATATATCAAAAAATGATTTTAACAACAGAGCCAAACGAAAAGCTAGTCTTAGCACAGTTGCTAAAAAACCTATTTGATAATGATAATTTAGGAAATGCTTTTAATACTGAATTGTCAAAAATTTTATTATCTATTGATGAGACAAAAATATCGTCTGATTTATTGTCTTTTTATAAAAAAAATATTATCAATAAAGACATTTTAAATACAAAAATTAAATTCAACAATAAAATAATTCATCAATCCAAACTACTTAATTATTTCATTGAGAAAAAAGAGATATCTAAAATCGAAAAAGAAACTAATGATTTATTAAAAAATATCCTTAAAGATAAACAATATATCATTACAACGAATGATGAAATATTATTGGAGTCACTAAAGTATGATGGTATTAAAATTCTAAAAAAATATTCTGACAGATATTCTTCAACAGCAAATATTCCTCCAGATATTCAAGTCAAAATAAATAATAGGGATTTAGGCCTGGTTTTGCTAAGAATTGTTGAGATAATTGGTGAAGATAATCTTGAAAATCTAGGGTCTGAAACTTTAAATTTTATCTTAATTACACTTAATCAACTAGATCTTGATGAAATAAGAGATAAAATTATTTTAAAAACTTTACCAATAAGGGTATAATTATTTATCTATGGCTATTCGAGAAATATTAACTGAACCAAATAAAATTTTACGACAAGTATCAAAATCTATTGAAAATGTTACTAAAGATGATCAAGTTCTAATGGATGATATGTTAGAGACTATGTATCATGCAAATGGAATTGGATTAGCCGCAATTCAGATTGGAATACCAAAAAGAATAATTGTGATGGACATTTCAAAAAAGGATGAAAAAAAATATCCAATGTATTTTGTTAACCCTGTCATAAAGAACAAAAATAATCAATTATCAACATATGAAGAAGGATGTTTGTCCGTACCAAATCAATTTGCTGAGGTAGATAGGCCAGCAACATGTGAAGTTGAATACCTAGATTATTATGGTGAAAAGAAAATTTTAAAAGCAGATGGATTATTAGCAACTTGTATACAACACGAAATGGATCATCTAGAAGGTGTATTATTTATTGATTATCTATCAAAATTAAAAAAATCTATGATAATCAAAAAACTTTCTAAACAGAAAAAAAGTTCAGAAGCTCTAATAATTTAACTCATGCCAAAAAAAATAGCCTTCATGGGCACACCTGTTTTTTCTGTACCAATTTTAAAAAATATATATCAAAATGGTCATGAAATTTCTGCTGTATATACTCAACCACCTAGAAAATCTAATAGAGGGCAAAAATTTGAAAAATCCCCAATACATTCATTTGCTGAAACAATTAGCTTTGATGTAAGAACGCCTGACACGTTAAAAAATAATAAATCCGAATATGAATATTTCAAACAATTAGACTTAGATTTAGTAATTATAGTTGCCTATGGAATAATGATTCCAAAAAATTTTTTGTCATTAAGCAAAAAAGGCTTTATTAACCTTCATGCATCCGCTCTTCCTAAATGGCGAGGTGCTGCACCAATTCAAAGATCAATAATGAGTCAAGATAAAGAAACAGGGATAAGTGTAATGAAAATAAACGAAAAATTAGATGAGGGTGATATTTCACATATTTTTAAAATTAAAATTGAAGAAAACGAAAATGCTGAAAGTTTGAGTGATAGACTTTCAATCTTAGCATCGGAAAAAATTTCAGAAGTAATTGATAATATTTTGGATGAAGAAGCAGTTTTTAAACCACAAGATCACTCAAAAGCTACTTATGCAGAAAAAATAAAAAAAACTGAGGGCTTAATTGATTGGAAAGATAAAGCTGAAAATATTATTGGAAAAATAAACGGTTTATTTCCTTATCCTGGTGGATATTTTATTTATAAAGGAGAAAGATATAAAATTTTGAAAGCTAAAATATCTTTTAATAAAAATCAACCTGGCATAGTTCTGTCTAGTGATCTTGAAATTAGCTGTGGAGAAAATTCAATAAAAATTTTAGAAATTCAACGTGAAGGAAAAAAGCCACAAAAAATAAATGAATTTATACTTGGTTCTCAAATAAAAAAAGGAACTAGTTTATTAAATGTTTAGATATCAAATCATAATTGAATATGATGGGTCAAAACATTCTGGATGGCAGTCCCAAAAAAATGCAAAATCAATTCAAAAAGAGATAGAAAAAATCTTACTTAAAATTTTGAAAAAAAGAGTTAAAATTGTTGGTTCGGGTAGAACTGATGCTGGTGTGCACTCAAAAAATCAATCTGCTCATTTTGACTATACTAAATTAATATCTAATAAATATAAATTTGTTACTTCAGTAAATTATTTTTTAAATAAAAAAAATATAACAATTAAAAAAATTACAAAAAAAAATATGTTTTTTCATGCAAGATACTCTGCAAAAGAAAGAGAATATGAGTATATTATTCTTAATAGAGATGCACCACCAGTATTAGACAAAAATAAAGTCTGGTATTTAAGATCTAAATTAGACATTAAATTATTAAAAAAAGCAGCAAAGAAATTAATTGGAACCCACAACTTTAATGCTTTTAGATCTGCTAACTGTCAGTCTAAATCTCCGATTAGGACTTTAAAAACAATCAAAATTGCAAAAAAGAAAGAAAAAATAATTTTTATTTTAAGATCAAAGTCGTTTCTTAAAAATCAGGTAAGGTCAATTGTAGGATGTTTAAAATATGTTGGTGAGAAAAAATGGACAATTAAAGATCTTGAAAGAGTTTTAAAGTCAAAAATGAGAAAAAAATGCGCTCCTCCAGCACCTGCCCAAGGCTTGTATTTATCAAAGATTATCTATTAACCCTAAGAGATTTTTTTATTCTCCATCTGGAAGCTTGTTTAACTATATAACCACAACAGTTTTTTGACTTACATTTGCAAGGATAGTCTTTAAAGTCTTTGTCAAAACTAAAACCATAGTCGTAAGAAAGCTCGTCCCCTTTTTTAATATCTTTAATTGACTCGATCCATAGCTTTAAACCTTTTCCAACAACTTCACAATTTGGATTGCAAGAATGGTTTATTAGCCGTGCGGTATTAAAATTAAAGTTTCCATCTAAATCATATCTACTATTTATCTCAAAAAGATAGATCCTTTTTGAATTATCAAATTTAGGATTATCTTCACTTTCTTTTTTGGATATTAATTTTCCTCTATATTCGATTATTTTAGTTCCTTTTTTAATATCTTTTGCAGCGACTAATCCTTTGTTATCAATATTCGATTTTATGATTTTATATAACGCCATAAAGTTTATTTATGATAATTTCTCAGAAACTCAATTGAATTCTAGAAGTGCGTTAACATGTTCATTTGCACTCTCAGCAAGGGCTTTAAGATCATAACCACCTTCAAGAATAGATACTACTTTTCCGTTACAATACTGTTTAGTGGTTTCCAAAACTCTTCTTGTTATCTCGTAATAGTCTTCAGATACTAAATTTAATTGGCATAAGGGATCATCTTTGTGAGCATCGAAACCTGCAGACATTAAAATAAATTCAGGCTGAAATTCTTTTAGCCTTTTTAGCATATGCTCGTACGCATCAAAATATTCCCTAGAACTAGTGCCTGCAGCTAATGGAATATTCAAAGCATTATTATGATCTCCCTTTTCGTACTCAGTTCCTCCTCCTGGATAGTAAGGATATTGATGTAGGCTTGAAAAAAACACACTCTTATTTGACTTAAGAATATCATAGGTTCCATTTCCAAAGTGACAATCCCAATCTATCAC
>MDTE01051221.1_pt1 | contig 48039 bp, 39 predicted proteins | sample 811231 | NCBI WGS metagenome assembly MDTE01 (sample SAMN05326651, study PRJNA326480) | marine metagenome | isolation source: seawater | place: Indian Ocean: Red Sea | collected 2010 | reverse complement strand
GGTGGTGGGCGCCGGTGCGGCCGGCGTGGAACTCACCTTGTCGATGCATCGTGCCGTCATGAAAACCGGAACAACAGTCAGTCAGCCAGAGTTTCATTTGTTTGGAGCGGCACCGACTGTGTTGCCCACGCATAGTCGTGGTGCTCAGCGACGATTTACACGAGTGCTAAATGAGCGAGGTGTTAATCTGCATTTAGGGCAGCGCGTATCGCAGGTGTTGACTGATCGAATTGAACTCGACGATGGTAGTAACTATCCGTTGGATGAAATTGTGTGGGCGACGGATGCCGCGCCACAGCGGTGGCTAGCGGGTAGTGGGCTCGCTGTTGATGATCGCGGATTTCTCACTGTGCAACCAACGTTACAATCGATTTCTCATGCGGATGTATTTGCAGCGGGTGATGTTGCATCGGTAGTTGAGTATCCCCGCGAGAAGGCTGGTGTGTTCGCTGTCAGACAGGGGCCACCGCTTGCAGAGAATTTGAGACGAGTTCTTGCGGGAAAAAACCCGCGACCGTTCGTACCACAGCGCCGATTCTTGAGTCTAGTAAGTACCGGCGATCAATATGCCATTGCATCACGTGGGAGATTGTCATTTGAAGGCTCGTGGGTATGGCAATGGAAAGATTGGATCGACCGGCGGTTTATGAGTCGTTTTGTTGATTTTCCAGAGATGGAGACGACTGATTCTGAGACTCGTGCTGAAACGTCAGGTGTGGCGTCGTCCGAAGACATTCACGAATTGGCAAGCGTAGCAATGCGGTGTGGTGGCTGTGGTTCAAAGGTAGGTGCCTCCATTCTTGATCGTGTTATTAGTCGACTTGAACCAGTACATCGAGATGAAGTGTTGGTCGGGCTCAACGCGCCAGACGACGCGTCAGTGGAGTCAATTCCAGAGGGTAAGTTAGTCGTGCAATCGGTGGATGCGTTTCGGTCCATGATTGATGATTCCTATTTCTTTGGTTGTATTGCAGCGAACCATTGCCTCAGCGATCTTTACGCGATGGGAGCTGACCCACAGTCTGCTTTAGCGATTGCGTCTATTCCATTTGGTCTTGAACACAAGATGGAAACGCAGCTTGAAGAACTCTTGGCCGGTGGTATTTCTGTGTTGAATCATGCTGGTGCTGCTCTTGTTGGGGGGCATACGAATGAAGGCGAGGAACTGACGCTTGGGTTTGCGGTGACGGGAACCATTAATCGAGGTGATTATTTAACGAAGCAAGGATTAACGGCTGGCGATGCCTTGATTCTAACAAAGCCTTTAGGGACGGGTACGTTGCTTGCGGCTGACATGCTTGGCAAAGCGAAAGCGCGCTGGGTTGATGGTGCAATTCTGAGCATGCTTGTTTCAAACAGAGATGCTGCTCGCATACTCCGGTCGAATGGTGCGACTGCGTGCACAGACGTTACCGGGTTTGGGTTGTTGGGGCACTTAGTGGAAATGACGAAAGCGTCAGGTGTTGATGTCAGTCTTGATCTGAAGATGATCCCGTGGCTCGACGGTGCTTGTGATACTGCTGCGGCTGGTCTATTGAGTTCCTTGCAGCCGCAGAATATACGGTTGCGCCGGGCATTACTGCTTAACAAAGTTGATACCACGGATCCTCGTTATCTGCTGTTATTTGATCCGCAAACGGCGGGTGGATTACTTGCTGGAATCAGTAGCGATCGTGCTGGCAAATGTGTCGCGGAGTTGCGGGCAGCAGGTTACAGTGAAGCGACTGTTATCGGTGTCGTCCGGCCATCAAGCAATCTCGATCAGCCGATTACTGTTACTGGGTAGCGAGCAAAAGGGAATAGTTACTAGGCGTAAAAGGGCTTAGGAAGCCACCATGGTAAACTGACCAGTCTCATATGTTCCTTCGATGCATACAGTTGCACGCATTGTGTGCTTATAGTCTGGTTGTTTTGGCTTGCGGTTCTGTCGAATCGGCGACACCGATAGACGAACCAGTTTCCAGAGAGTCATTGGGCCACGATATTGAGCTGCCACTGGAAACACGCGTTGTTGAAGCGGTAGTGCCTCGCGGCTCTACATTAGCAAGTCTTTTTGATGAACACAGTTTATCGGATGAAACAGTCGCGCTGGTTGAGGCTGTTCGCGAGGTATTTGACCCGCGTCGCCTGCGAGTCGGTTATCCCTATCGAATGTTGTTCGGACGAGATAAGGGCGATCTGCGTCGATTTGAGTATCACATTGATGAAGATGAGTTTCTACGCGTTGTAACAAATTCGAGCGGTTACGTTGCTGAACTGGTGCCTTACGTTAAAGAAACACTGGAAGTTTCTACCCGGGGCCGTATTGATGCAGTAAACAACTCCTTGGTCGCGGCCCTTGATGCCGATGGCGAAAGTGTTTTGCTAGCGGTTCAGATGGCGGAGGTTTTTAGTGGGGAGATCGACTTCAATAATGATTTACGAAGGGGTGACAATTTTGAAGTGATATTCGAAAAGGTATACCGAGAAGGTGAGTTCTCTAGCTATGGAGATGTGCTTGCAGCGACGTTCGAAAACGATGGTCGTCGGGTACAGGCATTTCGCTTTCATGTTCCCGGCGAGCCTGAAGCACAATATTTCGACGAGAACGGCCGGTCGATGAAACGCCTCTTCCTCCGGTCTCCATTTCGTTTTGAGCCGCGCGTGACTTCACGGTTTTCGTATCGGCGTGTTCATCCGGTGCTCGGTGGGGTTCGTCCGCATTTGGGTGTTGATTACGGTGCTCCAACCGGAACGCCGGTGATTGCCGTGGCTAATGGCACGGTGGTCTCTGTTGGTATGAGCGGAGGTTCTGGAAATATGGTCCGACTCCGTCATACGAATGGATATGAGACTTACTATCTGCATCTTTCTGCTTTCGCAAAGGGTGTCCGTCAAGGAGGGCGTGTCACGCAAGGACAGGTAATCGGTCGCGTCGGGTCGACTGGACTTTCTACGGGACCTCATCTCGACTATCGCATGCGAAAAAATGGTGAATTTGTAAACCCGTTACTTGAACACCGAAACCTTCCTCCGGGTGATCCTGTTCCTGATGAACATATGGATGCTTTTCACCTATTCCAAGAGAGCGCTCTTAAGCGTCTATCGGCTTCCGTAGGAGCTGAGTCAACGCTTGCGCTTACCCAGTAGCCTGTGGCTGTTATTCGTCCCTTTTGTGCTCTTCGCCCGACACCAGCGAATGCTGCGGCTGTTGCGGCCGTACCCTACGACGTTGTGTCGACAAAAGAGGCCAGGGAACTGGCGTCTGGTAACCCCTTGAGTTTTCTGCATGTGTCGAGAGCAGAGATTGATTTACCAGATGACACGGACCCATATGACCAGAAGGTGTACGACCAGGCGACCCGTAATCTTGAGATGCTCGTTAGCACGGCACCTCTCGTGGTTGAATCCGAACCTTCCTTGTATGTATACCGTCTTCGAACGAACGATCATGAACAGACAGGGATTGCTGGTTGTTTTTCACTCGACGAGTACGACCGCAACATCGTAAAGCGCCACGAACGAACGAGGCCAGACAAGGAAGATGACCGGACGCGCCATATGCTCGCGCTCGGAGCTCAAACAGGTATTGTTTTTCTTACCTATCGTGCGAAGGACGTTATTGAAGGTCTCACAACCAACAATATGTCGCCTGAGCCATTAGCCGACATTGTTGCACCGGATGGTGTGCAACATACCGTCTGGAGAATGTCGCCGAACGACGCCGACAATATTGTTGCTGCCTTTGCAGAGGTAGCCTCTATTTATATTGCTGATGGGCATCACCGAATTGCGAGTGCCGCTCGGGCACGTGACGAACTGGGTGACCCCGATCCAGTCTCAAAATCACGGTATTTTCTAGGAGTTGCATTTCCAGACACGAGTACGAGGATTTTGCCTTACAACAGAACGGTTGCCGATCTCGCTGGCCAGACAGTAGAGGAATTCTTGACATCTCTCGGTTCAAGTTTTCCCATTACACAAAATGGGTCACCTGAACCGCAAAAGGGTCAAGTTTCGATGTATGTGTCTGGTACCTGGTATGGCATCGACTTCGACCCTCTTCGCTCGAAGATACGGGCTGAAGGAGAGGGCCTTGTTAAACAGCTAGACGTCGCAATCCTGCAGGAACACCTTCTGGCGCCACTCCTCAATGTAAAAGACATTCGGACAGATCCGAGAGTTGCTTTTGTGGGTGGGTCTCGTGGTACTACTGCGCTCGTGCAGGCTGTTGAGTCCGGTGCTGCCGAGGTTGCGTTTTCACTGGCTGCTGTCGCGCCATCCGAGTTGTTGGCGATATCGGATGCCGGAGACATCATGCCTCCTAAGTCGACATGGTTTGAGCCGAAACTCCGCGACGGCCTTCTTACGCATCGGTTTTTATCATGACGACTCGCGTATTTAACTTTGGGGCAGGACCGGCCGTGCTGCCAACGACGGTCCTTGAACAGATGCGAGAGGACCTTCTGGCACTTCCCGGGGTTGGGATGTCAGTGCTTGAAATAAGCCATCGGTCTTCCGCTTTTGATGAAGTGTTAGCCACGGCAGAAGCCAACATCCGATCATTGGCGAGTATTCCAGATGATTACCATGTGCTCTTTATGCAGGGCGGTGCGACACATCAATTTGCAATGGTACCGATGAACCTTTTTTTGAAATCCAGACCGGCAGACTATGTCGTAACAGGATCGTGGGCACAGAAGGCCGCGAAAGAAGCTGCAAAGTTCGGTGAGGTGCAGATTGCAGCAACCACAGAGGGGGAAGGATTTTGTCGTGTCCCGACAGCTCAAGAAATTGATTTGGACGAGACTTCTTCCTATGTACATCTCACGAGCAACAACACCATTTTTGGCACTGAATGGGATGTGTTGCCAGATACCGGTGATGTGCCGTCGGTCGTAGATGCATCGTCAAATATTTTTAGTCGGCCAATCGAGGTGGCACGTCATGGGTTGATCTTTGCGGGGGCACAAAAGAATCTTGGTCCCGCGGGTGTCACGCTTGTGATTGTTCGCTCTGAACTCCTTGAGCGGGCACCGTCATCGCTGCCAACGATGATGCGATATGGAACGTTTGCCGACAGTGGGTCGTTACACAATACGCCGCCTGTCTTTCCGATTTACGCCCTTTCGCTTGTTACGTCGTGGTTGCTTGGACAGGGGGGGCTTGTCGCCATTGAAGAAAGAAATAAACGAAAAGCAGGCAAGTTGTACACGCAGATTGATACCAGCGATTTCTATTGCGGAACGGCTTTGCCAAATAGTCGGTCAAGGATGAATGTTACCTTTCGGTTGCCGTCGACTGAACTTGACGATCGATTTGTGGCAGAAGCTGCCGATGCCGGATTTGCTGGTCTGAAGGGGCATCGTTCAGTTGTTGGACAGCGTGCGTCGATTTACAACGCGTTCCCTGAGGACGGGGTCGATGCGCTTGTCTTATTTATGGCGGAATTTGAGCGAACAAACGGGTAGAATGCGTGGCTTTGCTTCAACCTGCTAAGGGGGTGTTGGTGGGGACCCGTTTTGACTGTAAGTGGAGGATTGAGTGCTCACGTCATTGTTGATTTGTCTCGGCATTGCAGCGGTTTTGTTGCAGGTGGCCGTTTTTTCGACCACCATCTTTTTACATCGTTCGGCGACGCATCGGGCGCTTGAATTGCATCCGGCTGTGGCGTGGGTGTTTCGTGTCTGCCTGTGGATTACGACTGGAATTAATACGCGGGAGTGGGTTGCAGTACACCGGAAGCACCATGCGTTTACAGATGAAGAAGGTGACCCTCACAGTCCTCTCTTAGAGGGTTTCTGGTCGGTGCAACTTGGGAACGTTTTCCTCTATGTCCGTGAGGCGCGAGATCCACAGGTGTTGGACAAATATACGCGTGACCTCGAAGATGACTGGTGGGAACGACACGTCTTCCGTTCTCGCATTATGGGGCCCATCGTTGGAATACTGGCGTTGAGTGGCCTTATTGGTGTGGGGTGGGCGCTTCTTACTGCTGCGCTGCACGGCTTTGTATATGTGTTTGTCTTGTCTTCATCCATTAACGGTTTGTGCCATACCCACGGATACAAGAACTTTGACAATACGGCAACGAATATCCGGTTGTTGGCTTTAGTGACTGGTGGTGAGGGGCTCCACAATAACCATCATGGGTTTCCGCGCAGTCCTAAGTTTAGCGTGTCCAGGCGGTGGTCAGAAATCGATCCGGCGTGGCCGCTCATCTGGGTGCTCACGAAATGCAAACTTGCTAAGCCGTATAAAACCATTGAGCAGGCGGAATTTCAGCCGCAAGAATCATAAGTCGTAGTACGGTGTAATTCGTGCGACAGGCCCAGGGTTCAATCGTTTGTGCGCAGTGCAACCAACTCGTTGGTGTTAATGAGGAGACTTGTCCTTTCTGTGGTGCATGGCGGCCGGGGCTTTTTGGGTGGGCACCGGTACTTCGCTCTGTGATCGGAACGCGGCTTGATCAAATTACATTAATAGTCGGTGTAACCGTCACCCTTTATGTTTTCGCTCTGTTGCTTCAGCCAGAAGCGATTATGGAGGCATCCGGTTTCTTGTCGATTTTATCTCCTGGTGGACGTGCACTGTACCAGTTGGGCATGACAGGCGGTGTAGCCTGGGAACTTGGGTGGTGGTGGACACTTCTGACGGCTATTTATTTGCATGGTGGACTGCTCCACATTTTTTTTAATGTAATGTGGATTCGAAATCTTGGACCGGTGACCTCTGATGTGTACGGACCGGCCAGAGCGTTTGTCTTATTCAATATTTCTGGTGCTGCAGGATTTTTGTTGTCGAATACGATGTCCGGTGCCCCGACTATTGGTGCTTCCGGCGCGATTTTTGGTCTTCTTGCTGCATTGATTGTTTACGGCCAAAAACGTGGCCAGTCGATGCTTACTCAGCAGTTGTGGCAGTGGGCCATTATTTTAGGTATCTTCGGTTTCGTGATGCCGAGTGTCAATAACTGGGCACATGGTGGTGGATTTGTGGGCGGGTGGCTAGCGGCGCAGTTCATGGGCTTTAGTGACGAGCATCGGGAGAGTACAGGTATCCTGTTAACCTCGCTCGCACTGATTGTCTTAACAGCGATTGGCTTTGGCTTGTCGTTCTTCAATGTGACGGGCATTCTACTGGCCCGATAGGTAGACAATTCACACGAATCTATTCGTTTGTCTGAGCGGGCCGCGATGCGCGCCGCCGTCGCCGCCGTCGTTTTTTCTCTGGTCTGGGCCGCGGGCCTTTCGCGGCAAGTTCCTGCCAGCGGGAGACGGCGTCAGGATTGTTTCCATGAATTGTGAGCCAGGTTAAGGCGTCGGGAAAACTAGGGCGAGTCAGAATTCCTCGTACCGCGCGCGCAGGAAGTTGTGGATCTGTCAGTCGGGGCTGCAGTGCGAGCGCGCGCCGAAGGCGGTCAACGTCTTTTCTCGCGAGCGGTAGCTCGCCAAGCGTGAGCCCAATCGACCGGTCGTCTCGGCGGCGTGGTGTGAGGTCGAGAGTTTGAACAGGGGTCATCAGGCTGCCAAGTAGGACAGCGTTGGTGAGTGTGTCGGGGCTGGCGGTGAATCTCTTGCGATAGGCATCAAGCGCATCAAGTGAGCGCCACAGTCGAACGGATTTTTTCTGTTCAACTTGAGGTGCGATGTGTTGCAGTAAACCGTTCTTCGATAAACCCTTAAATGCTTTTGTGGAAACTCCACTGCGCAGTAGTTTGTAAAGTTCTTCGATTAATCGTGCTGGTGAAGCATTTTTGATTTCGGCATGATTGTGTTTGATACCGTCTCGAATTGGCGCATCGATTCGAAAATCGAGGCGGGCGGCAAATGCCACGGCTCGTAGCATTCTGACGGGGTCCTCGACGAACCGTTCATTTGGTTCGCCAATGCAACGGAGAATTTTATTCTGGAGGTCTTCCACGCCACCGACATAGTCAATAATGGCAAATGTTGAAATGTCGTAAAACAGACCATTGATCGTGAAATCACGGCGGAACGCATCCTCTTCCGGTGTGCCGAAGGTGTTATCACGACGGATCGCTTGTCGCGGAGCGCTGGAGTCTTCAGATGTTTGTTTATCAGGTCCTTTTACGGCGTCGGAGGATACTGATGTCTTATCATCCAGCGGTACTTTTTTGCGAAACGTCGCGACCTCGATAGTTTTTGGCCCAAACTTTACGTGCGCAAGGCGGAAGCGTCGTCCAATAATCCAGCAGTTTCGAAAAATTCGTTTTATCTCGTGGGGGTGAGCTGAAGTGCCGATATCGAAATCCTTGGGGTGGCGTTCGAGTAAGAGGTCTCGAACACCACCGCCAACAAGATAGGCAGTGTGGTTGAACTTGCGAAGTCGGTACAGCACTTTCAGGGCGTCATCATCGATGAGTGTACGTGAGATTGGATGATCGGCACGAGAAAAGATTACAGGCGCAACCACGTGAGTGCTATCCTTTCGCTTCTTTCCAGTTGTGGCCGATTCCAATATCGACTGTTAGTGGGACTGAAAACTCAACAGCTTGTTCCATTTGCGTGCGTACAATGTCGCTAACTACGTCCGCATCATCTTCTGGAGCTTCTACTACAAGTTCGTCATGGACCGTCAAAATCATCTTGGCTTCGGATGGTAATGCGGAATGGAGCTTGATCATGGCCCGTTTCAGGATGTCAGCGGCAGTCCCTTGAATTGGCATATTTACGGCTTCACGTTCGCCCCGGCTGCGTAGTTGACCATTACGGCTAGTGAGTTCTGGTATCTTTCGACGGCGGCCGAACAAAGTATTCACGGACCCGTCAGTGCGCCCGGCTTCGAGTGTCTCAGCAATAAACGTTTTGATTGCCGGAAAGCCCTCGAAATATGCGTCAATAAATGTTTGTGCTTCTTGTGGTGTGACGCCGATATCTTTTGAGAGTGTAAAGGCTCTCTTACCGTAAAGCAGGGCGTAGTTGATGATCTTGGCACGGCGCCTTAGTTCTTTGGAGTCAAGTCCACTGTCCTGCCCGAATACTTTTTCTGCCGTCTGTTTATGAATATCTTCGTTTCGTGCGAATGCTGTTTTTAAGTGCTCGTCACCAGAGAGGTGGGCTAGTACCCGCAATTCAATTTGAGAATAGTCTGCTGAAATTAGCACCATGCCAGGTGGTGCGGTAAAACCCGACCGAATTTCTCTGCCGACCTCTGTTCTAATTGGGATGTTCTGTAGATTGGGTTCGCTACTACTAAGTCGACCTGTTGCGGTGACGGCTTGGTTGAAGGACGTATGTATTCGTCCAGTCTTCGAATTGACCAATTGTGGTAGGGCGTCGAGATAAGTGCCTTTTAGTTTCTGAAGACTGCGCCATTCCAAGATTTTTTTGGGTAGTTCGTGGATTAATGCGAGTTCTTCAAGTACCGAGACAGCAGTGGAAGCGGTTTTTGTTTTCCCAGTTTTCTTAAGAGTTGGCAACTCTAATTTGTCAAAGAGAATCACCGCTAATTGTTTCGGTGAATTGATGTTGAATGGTTCTCCAGCCAGACCGTAAATATCTTTTTGTACCTGATTGAGTCTGGTTTTGACGGCGGTCGCCTGCCTGGCAAGTACGGTCGTATCAATTTGTACCCCATTCCGTTCTAGATCGGCCAGTACCGAGAGCAGCGGAAGTTCGATATCTTGGTAAAGGTCGTTTAGTTTCTGTGCTTTGAGTTCCGGAATGAGTCGCTCTGCAAGTTGAATGGGTAGGTCACTCTGTTCTCCTGCGAAATCCAGCAGGGCATCGATCGGGATATCAGCAGGGCTAAGAGCTTTTGTCCCTTTACCAACAACCGTTTCTAATTCGATAGCGTTGTATCCAAGATGCTCAAGTGCTAGCCCGCCCAGTTCGTGTTTTCCCGTTACGTCGAGGAGGTAACTTACTAGCAATGTATCTGTAGTGATGCCTTCGACCGGAAGGTTATGTCGTCCAAGAACCAGTGAGGAGTGTTTGAGGTCGTGTCCGATTTTTGAGATTTGTTGGTTTACCAGGGTCTTGGCGATGAGCGTATGAACTGCCTGAATGCTTAGCGTGCTTGCGGTATCCAGAGCGCGGTGAGCAAGCGGAATGTACCGAGCATGATCTGGCCCAACGGACAGAGACAGTCCTACAAGTTCGGCCTGCATGGGTGGTTGTCTGTCTGTCAGTGCCGAGATACTGACGCGGCCGGCGTTGTTAATGGAGTCCACGAGTGTGTTCAAATTCGATTTAGTTCGGACAACTTTGTAATCCTTTTCCACTACGGCGGCGGTGGGCGCGTAATCTGGTAACAGTTTTCTGAACCCGAGAGACGAAAATAGTGAGTAGCAACGCTCTGCTATCGGACCTTGGTACCGTAACGCTTCCTGGTCGAATGAAATTGGTACGTCGGTTCGAATGGTTACCAATTCACGGCTGACATTTGCGTCTTTGGCGTGTTGCGCGAGAGCGCTTCGGTAACGTGTTTTTTCAACGTCTTCCGAGTGCTTCAGTAAAGTATTCAAAGAACCGAATTTCGTGATCAGTTCGCGCGCCCCTTTTTCTCCAATGCCTGGGACACCTTTAACGTTGTCGACGGCGTCTCCCATCAAGGCCAACACATCAATCACTTGATTGGGGTTGACGCCAAACTTCAGTTTCACCGCGTCAGCGTCGTACCAACGCCCTTGGTCACGCGGATTGAAAATTTGAACGTGAGGTTGGACCAATTGAAAAAAGTCTTTGTCGCCAGTCACGATGACGATCTCGAGATCTTTCTCCAAAGCTTGTTTTGTGAGCGTTCCAATTACGTCATCGGCTTCAAATTTTTCATGCGTGAGTACAGGAACACCGAGTGCTTCGCATGCTTCGTGTACCCAGGCTACTTGCTCTGAAAGGTCGTCTGGCATCGGCGGACGGTTGGCCTTGTAGTCAGCAGCGATTTCAGTTCTGAACGTCGGTCCCCTCAGGTCGAAGGCGGCAGCAATTAACGCTGGGCGGTGGTCATTAATCAGTTTCCTCAGCATTGTGACAAAACCAAACACCGCGTTGGTTGACTTTCCGTCTGGCCCCGTCAGATTACGTATTGCGTGATAGGCGCGATACATCTGCGCGGTACCGTCGATAAGGAATAGTGTTTCGGAGGTGGGCATGGTGCGTTTTGAGTGTAACACCAGGTTCAGCAACTGGTGTTGCGGCAATTGTGCCCAGGTAGGAAATAGTTACTCGCGATTCAGCTATGTCTAACAAAAAGAAGAAATTAGGTGCCGCCCGGCGAGATGGCGGGGCGGCACCTAATCGAAGAACTTCGGGGAGGAGGGCTACCCGAGGGCTTCGATATCTGCGTTTACTTCGGCGCGCAATTGAAGTTCGTTCGTAACCGAGAATGCATCGAACTGAGTCGCGAGGGAGCCGGCTAGCGTTCGATCGATTTCTGTATCGACCACGCCAGTAAGGGTGACGCGCCCACGTTTCACGACAATATGTATAGACGGATTGTTCCGATTCAAATAGTGCCAAAAGTGCGGATTGTCGTAAATCACCCGAGCGACTTGGTTACGAAGTTGGTCGTCGGATTGAGATGCTGGGAGCACACTAATGTTGTTGGTGACTTTTTTAACATCCCCAATTGACTTCACGCGTTCCGCAATGGCTTTGATTTTGTGAGCACCCAAGACGTGGCCTGTTAAAATTACATGACCGTTTCCAGCGATTTCAGCATTAACATCATCGAAAATCGTAAAAAATGAGTACTGAAGCACCTGTTTCTGTACCAGTTTGAATAGTTCGTAATTTGATGGTGTGGCTGCGCTTAATGGAAGCATGGAGGTTACGTTGAAAAGCAACACCACGACGGGGAGGATTAACATGCGCTTCTTTGGCTGATTAAACATTGGTCTGCCCCCTTTAACTTTGCGTTTTGTGTCTATGTGGATCGAATGTTTTCAAGTATCGACTCACTTAAATGCAAGAGGTGTGCCAAAACTCTAGTGGTTGCTTTGTTGCTAAATTTAAAGCCTCTTGACGATAGCAGGTGTGCTCATGTCCTCTGGAGAGGGCACAAGATAAGGTCACTACGGCGAAGCTGGGTAGGGATAGTTGTTCACTAACGAATAGACGATTATTTCATTCCTTCGATGTACCTTTTTCCGTCGCGCTCGGCGAGCTGCCTGACGGCTCTAAAACCCTCGGCTTTGAGGGAGCCTTCTGCGCCACCGTAGGCAACGTATGTTCTGTCAATTGATCTCTGCGAAAACAACGCACCAAGTCCACCTCTGGGCGCTGCTTCAATAATTAGGCATCTTCCGTTCGGTTTTAACACTTGCAAGACCTGCTGTAAGCAAAGGACACGTTCATTGATTCGCATGTCACCAATGAGGTTGTTAGCGACCACGACATCAAATGTTTCTGGTGCGAAAGGCAACGAGGCGAAACGTGTTTTCTTCACGTCAATCAACACGCCTGCTTTTTCTGCAATTTCACGAACGCGTTTCACTTCGGAATCCGTTTCAACGGCCACGACTGACTCACCACTGATTCCAATGACTTTTGTGAATGCTGCGAGGATGCCTTCATTCGAAAGTCCTAGTTGAAGTAGGGTTGAGCCAAGTTTGAGGCCGGCCATGGAAACTTCTAGCGCTACCGGATTTTGACTTTTTTTAAGGGTGAACAACGACATGGGTTTTCTCTAGGAATAACTGATTAGATAGATACTCTTAATTCTAATAAAATCCTCTCAAGGACAATACGCATGTTATAGTGACCGGCTGTGCAAAATTCAAGCGAAATTTCACCTGCCAACGGTCGCCTCGGTGTCTTGCTTGCGGGACTCGGTGCCGTTACTACAACTTTTATGGCCGGCGTTTTTGCCATCCGAAAGGGGCTAGCAGCGCCGACGGGTTCTCTTACGCAGATGGGAACTGTTCGACTTGGAAAGCGAACGGATGGGCGTTCGCCCGTCGTTAAGGATTTCGTTCCGCTGGCTTCTTTGGATGACATGGTATTTGGCGGTTGGGATATTTTCAATGATAATTGTTACGAAGCCGCGCGAAATGCGGAGGTTCTCAACCCCGATTTACTTGAGCGCGTCCGCCCTGAACTTGAGGCGATAACTCCGTGGCCAGCCGTGTTCGATCAGCACTATGTCAAGAAACTCGATGGACCGAATGTTAAGACTGGTGCGTCTAAGCGTGACTTGGCAGAACAAGTTATAGCAGACATTCGACGGTTTAAATCTGATAACAATGTTGATCGGCTTGTACTTATATGGTGTGGCAGCACAGAGATCTTTATGGAGGAGTCGGAGGTTCACTCCTCCTTGGAGTTATTCGAAAAAGGCCTTGAGGATTCGGATCCGTCTATTCCGTCGAGCATGATCTATGCGTATGCGGCGATTAAAGAAGGAATTCCGTACGCTAACGCCGCTCCGAATCTTAGTGCTGATGTACCTGCACTTGAGCAATTAGCGCAAGAAACTGGATCGCCATTAGCGGGCAAGGATCTGAAGACTGGCCAGACGTTGATGAAGACAATGATTGCGCCTGGTCTCAAGGCGAGATTGTTAGGAGTGGAGGGCTGGTACTCGACGAATATTCTTGGGAATCGTGACGGTGAAGTTCTTGATGATCCAGAGTCATTTAAGACAAAAGAAGAAAGCAAGAAGTCTGTACTTGACCATATTCTTCAGCCCGAACTCTACCCTAGCCTGTACAGCGATCTACATCACGTTGTGCGCATTAATTACTATCCGCCTCGGGGTGATAACAAAGAAGGCTGGGACAATATTGATCTTGTGGGGTGGCTAGATTACCCGATGCAACTAAAGATTAATTTTCTTTGCCGGGACAGTATTCTTGCGGCACCGATTGTGCTGGATGTGGCTTTGTTTCTTGATCTCGCTCAGCGTGCTGGCATGAAGGGGATCCAGGAGTGGTTATCGTTTTATTTTAAGAGCCCTATTCACAGTCGAGACGTGTACCCTGAGCATGATCTTTTTATCCAATTGATGAAGCTCAAGAATACCCTCCGACATCTTCGCGGTGAAGAACTCATAACTCACCTAGGCTTGGAATACTACGACTAGGTCGGATTGACACGGTGATTGTAGGGGAACTGGTACCGTGAAGGTTACGACTAGTCTTGGCAAGTTTGCTTCAGGCGAGATGATTGTTGAGAGCTACTTTTAAATTCACTTAAATTTGGCGCTACTTGACCAACGCTGTTCCGTGAAAGTTAATTCACTTAGGTCCGATAAAATTCTATAGGGGATATGTTGGGCTATAGTTTTTGGGGAAGTAGGAAGTGTCTTTAATTCAAACACAGGGACTCTGGAAGACCTATCGCATGGGTGCCGAATCAGTTCATGCGCTTCAAGGCCTGTCTGTCACTATCGATCAGGGCGAGTTCGTAGCAATTATGGGGCCTTCCGGCTCAGGAAAGTCTACGTTCATGAACTTGATCGGATGTCTTGATACACCGTCAAAAGGTACTTACACGCTTAACCAACAAAACGTAAGCCAGATGAACGATGATGAGCTCGCGCGCATACGTAACCGAGAAATAGGGTTTGTTTTTCAAACTTTCAACCTATTGCCGCGCGCATCGGCACTGCATAATGTAGAACTCCCGCTGATTTATGCTGGTCTGTCTGTACGTACTCGGAAGAATCGAGCAATTGAGGCGTTGAAATTAGTCGAATTGGAAGACCGAATGAATCATCGACCGAATGAGTTATCAGGTGGGCAGCGACAGCGTGTCGCCATTGCCAGGGCACTAGTTAACGATCCGTCGATTGTTCTTGCTGATGAACCGACGGGGAACCTTGATTCCAAAACAGGACTAGAAATTATGGCTGTGTTTGAACGGCTTCATCGGAAAGGCCACACGATCATATTAATTACTCATGAGGACGATGTAGCGAAGTATGCCCACCGCGTTATACATATTCTTGACGGTACGGTTGAGCGAGATGAGAAGAATCAACCGAAAGCTACTTACCAAAGTCACTAGCTTATTTCAGAATGTTCTCCAAAAACGTTTCTGAGTGTATTCGAAATTTCACCGACCGTTGCTTTTGCTTCTACGGCATCGATGATAGAGGGCACGAGATTTTTATTTGAGTTGGCAGCCTTCTCGATATTTGCAAGTGTTGTCGAGGCTAACTGCTGGTCACGGGAATCCCGAAGAGATTTCACCCGTTTTGCCTGTGCGATCTCTATTTCTGGATTGATTTGTTGACTTTCGATCGGTGTAGTTGTTTCTGTCTCGAATTGGTTTACACCGACAACGACTGTCGATTCGCTATCTATTGCTTGCTGAGCCTTGTAAGCTGATTCTTGGATTTCTTGCTGTATAAATCCTTTTTGGATGGAAGAGAGTGTACCGCCTTGGCGTTCGATTTCAATCAGCAATGCACGAGCGTCGGCTTCGATTTGGTCGGTCATATCCTCAATAGCCCAAGCGCCACCGATAGGATCAACAACAGCTGGGATTCCGGTTTCTTTTGCAATGATTTGTTGTGTCCGCAGGGCAATTTGTGCTGTTTCTTCTGTGGGTAGTCCGAGGGCTTCGTCGAGTCCGTTACAGTGAAGCGACTGTGTACCACCTAGGACCGAGGCAAGGGCTTGAAGAGTTACTCGTGCAATATTGTTTTCAGGCTGCTGGGCTGTGAGTGTGCTACCAGCCGTTTGTGTGTGGAATCGAAGCTGCTGTGCCCGCGGTTCAGTGGCACGGAAACGGTCTCGCATTAGAGACGCCCACAGCCTACGTGCAGCACGGAACTTTGCGATTTCTTCGAGAAAATTGTTGTGTGCGTTAAAGAAAAACGACAGCCGGCTTCCAAACGAATTCACATCAAGTCCGCGGTCCTCTGCCGCTTCTACATAGGCTATTGCGTGGGCGAACGTAAACGCTATTTCTTGAGGTGCCGTTGCTCCAGCTTCTCGTATGTGGTACCCACTGATTGAGATAGGATGCCAGCGAGGCAGTTTCTGTTCGCAGTATTCCACCACGTCTGTGACGATACGCAGAGACGGTTCTGGGGGATAAATGTAAGTTCCTCGAGCGACGTACTCTTTTAGGATGTCGTTTTGTAGCGTTCCGGTAAGTGAGCCAATTTCTACACCCTGACGTTTGGCAGTGGCAATGTACAGGGCCAATAGGATTATCGCGGTTGCGTTAATCGTCATTGAAGTTGATACGCGGTCGAGGGGAATCTTGTCGAACAGTTGGGTCATGTCGTCGATCGAGTCGATCGCGACACCGACACGGCCGACTTCACCGGCAGCTAAGGGGTCGTCCGAGTCGAAGCCGATTTGTGTCGGTAGATCAAATGCTACGCTTAGTCCACTGACGCCTTGCTTCAGTAAATACTGATAACGCTGATTTGATTCTTCTGCCGTCCCGAAGCCGGCGTATTGTCGCATTGTCCATAAGCGCTTTTGGTACATGGTTGGGTAGATACCACGCGTAAAAGGAAATGTTCCAGGTTTACCTAGTCGGTCAGTCGGTTGCGTCTTCGGACGGTTAGGCCCGTAAGTTTTAGAGTCCATGCGGTGATGATTCTAGGACACCTGAATGAGTCATAGGGTGGAGTGCCCTAGGCTAGGGTTTTCTACCTTAACTAAAACCACAGGATATGGTGGCATATCTAGATAAAACAACTAGATAAAGTGGTATTTATCTTGACACTCTTGTTGCGCGTGGTTACACTCTGCCTGCTTGGCCAATGATGGTTGCCGGCCCTTAGGTAAAAGGCACTTTTCAGTCTTTGTTTTTGGTCGTTCTCGGTATTTGGGGGGGGCAATGAGGCTTTCCTTTTCGCGTGTAGTTTTGAAGGAGACCGCAGCATGGAAGACGTCGTGAACAATCTCGCGCGTGAGCTTGCTGAGGCTATAGGAACGGCTGTTGCACAGGATTCGAGAGTAGAAGAGTGTCGAGAGAAAGCGCGTGCTGCCGGCTATGAAATGCGGGTCTCTTTAGAGGCAGAGATTGGATTTGGCAATCGGGAGAACCCACAGGCGTTAGCAAAAGTTTCCACTTCTGTTGCCCATGGAGAAGTGCCAGAAAACCGACTCGATATCACGGCTAACGACCGGCGGTTCTTGAGGTCTCTTAGGATTGCTGCCGAAGCCATGAATCAAAAAGTAGAGTAGGCGCAAAGCTGGACTTTTTCGGTTAGGCTGGCCTTAATCTTACCGACCCCCTGCGACTTAAATTACTAGTTGTCTTCCCAGGGTCGAAGATCTTTTCCGGTCATTTCAGGAGCTGGGTTGATGCCTGCAACATGGAGTAGCGTAGGAGCTACATCTTGAAGTGACCCGTTTCGAAGCTTTAGGTTTCGATCACTTACGGAATTGCTTACCAAAACAATAGGAACAGGGTTACGAGTATGTGCCGTGTGAGGTCCTTGGCGTTCAGTATCCCATAATTGTTCCGCGTTTCCGTGGTCGGCAGTAATGAGAAGAGTTCCGTCAACACTCGTTGTTGCTTTGACGATTCGTTCAAGGCATTCGTCAAGCGTTGATACAGCCTGAACTGTAGCATCGAGTTTTCCTGTATGTCCCACCATATCGGCATTGGCAAAGTTACAGATGATCACATCGTGTCTTTGATTACTGATGTCGTCCACAAACTGGTCCGTAATACCTTTGGCGCTCATAGCCGGTGCTAAGTCATATGTTGGCACTTTTGGCGATGGGATAAGGATCCGTTCTTCGCCGGCACAGGGCGTTTCTTCCCCGCTATTAAAAAAATAGGTGACGTGCGCGTATTTTTCAGTTTCTGCAAGACGGAGGTTTGTAAGATGGTTTTGTGCAAGGACTTCGGCGACGTTTCCAGAAAAGGTGGCTGGTGAAAATGCGACTGGTAACTGGTAAGTGGCTTCGTATTCTGTAAGTGTGGTTACATCGAGTCGGCCTCGTTCGCCACGTTCAAAATCAGTAAACCGCTGGTTGTCGAAGGCAAGAGCCGTTACTAATTGTCTGGCCCGGTCAGCTCGATAGTTAAAGAATATCACCGCGTCGCCGTCGCGGAGAGGCCCAATGGGCTGACCGTTTTCGTTGACAATAACCGTGGGTTTAATGAATTCATCGGTGATTCCCTCCTTGTAAGTGTGTTCTAAGAGACCTCCCACAGTCGTTGCGTGCCGTCCTTTTCCTTGAACAATTGCTTCGTAAGCTTTTTGTGTGCGCTCCCATCGTTTGTCTCTGTCCATCGCATAGTAGCGGCCGCTGACGGAAGCGATCCGGCCGTTTCCTGCAGCATGCATGCTAGATTCGATGCTTGACAAATAGTCAGAGGCACCTGTTGGCGAAGAATCTCTTCCATCAGTAATCGCATGGATGAACACATTTGGTACGCGATGTTGGCGAGCAAGTTCAATAAGGGCAATAAGATGACGTAGGTGGCTGTGAACACCACCATCCGAGACAAGTCCAACTAAATGTAAGCTGTGGCGGCCATTGGTGCAGTGGTTAATAGCATTACAAAGAGCCTCATTCTTAAAGAAATCTCCGGTTTTTATGCTTTGGTCGATTCGCGTCAAGTCCTGATAAACCACACGTCCTGCGCCGAGATTCATGTGGCCGACCTCCGAATTTCCCATCTGCCCTGGGGGTAGACCAACGGCTTCGCCGCTCGTAATGAGGGATCCGTGTGGGAAACGGTCGAGCAACTCATCGTAGTTTGGTGTGCTTCCAAGCAAAACCGCATTGTGGTCGCGTTCGAAGCTAATGCCCCATCCATCAAGCACGACGAGAGCAACAGGTGGTTTTGTTCTTGGCATGACTGAGTTGGTGTTTGGCGTTGAATAATACCACGCCGGAAATGGCAGAAGATCTTCGTAACTGATTGATTCATAATGTGTTGCATGTTGTCAGGTGCATTGATGTGGTTTGGAGAGTTGTCTATGATTCCCAGTCCTAAAGAGTTATGATTAAGTGAGTTACGTAGCCCCTCAGGTTAGGAGACCAAGTTTTAATGACTCAGAAATTTCGAGCTTTTAGGTTTGCGACATTAACGTTCGTTGCAGCATTGTTTTTAACAACCGTCTCAGTCGTGGCACAAGAACCAGAGGGTGTTAATCAACTAGAGGATTGGCAGCAAGAGGAGTTGATCTCGCTCATTGAAGAAGCAAGGCAAATGGTGACAGCGCCGTCAGCGGGGCCGGCGCCGTTCGAACTGGGCGGGTTTGCTTCACAGATAGGAACGGACGGCAACGGATATGTTGCATACACTGTGACGATCGATCCGTCGAAAATTACCACCCCGACTGTAGCGATGTATATGTTTCTGTTGGATCCTGCGTCCATTGCAGCCGTTTCAGCGGGTGAAGTTGAAGATTCTGACGAGGCGCCTGAGTTACCAGATGACGCCTTTGAGTATTACGATTTCATCGATGTCGCTTCAGGTGGCACCGAGCCGATCCAAATTAGTCGGGCACTTACCGCGCCTGGCGGAGAATATGAAATTTTTATTGCGATTCGGGACAGTAGTGGTGGTGAGGAAGTCGAAGACGATGCTGTTCTAGCGTTACCCTTGTTGTTGCGAGAGAGTGTCACGGTTCCTGATTTTTGGAATGGCACGCTTCAAACGAGCACCGTGTTAATACCCGATAGCCTAGAACAACTTCAAATTCCATTAACACCGGACCAGTTGCAGCTAAGTCCGTACACGATCGCTGGTGTTTTACGGATTGAGCCAAAATTTGATCGCGTTTTTGGGAAGCAAGACGAACTTTCTCTGATATTTGTTGTCTACAATGCGGGCTCGGAGGACGGGTCAAAACCAAGCTTGCAGATTGAATACAATTTTCACCAGCAGACGGCTGACGGAGAGGAATTTTTTAACCAGACTCAACCGCAGGAATTCAATGCGGAAACGTTGCCGCCGGGCTTCGACCTTTCTATGGGACACATGCTACCCGTTACGCAGAGTGTTCCACTGTCGTTGTTTCCTGCTGGTGATTATCGATTAGAGATTAAATTGATAGATAACGCCGCTTCGACTGAACTTGTTCACAATGTCATGTTTACGGTTGAAGAAGCTTAGTTAGGTTTAGGCGCTGCAGTCCGTTTGACTGCTACCGACAAAAACGATGTCTCGCATTGTACCTGTCGTGGTCGCGTTGTTAGCTGTATTTACTGGAATTGTACCAGTGTATTCGGCCGAAAAAAATGTTTCGGTCGAAGGAAGAAGCGCAGCAACACGTACTTCAAGTACCGTTACCGGTGTCGTTGTGGATGATGACAACAGGTCGGCTAGCGGTGTCCTTCTCTCACTTTCTGGACCAGTTGGTACTTCGATCGTGGTGTCGGATGAGCAGGGACGATTTACATTTAAGAACCTGATCCCTGGTCGATATTTGGTTCGGACCCACCTCAACCCTCTAGGCAGTGCTCGGCAGGTGTTTGAATTGGGTGCAAATGAACGAGTGTTTGAACGGCTAGTAATTAAGAAGCGGTCCTTGCCTGTCTTAGGGGAATTGCTGAATGCTGGTTTTGCCGGAACTGTACCAACTGTGGCGTCTTCTTTAACACTATTGCCGGCGGTAGAGTTGTCTCCTGATGGAGAAGATGCTCAGACTGTCTTTGAAGACCAGGTTATTCCAGAAAATGTTGGTGATAGTGACGTCGCACCACACGGCCACGATGCGAAATCATGGCGTTTGCGTCGAATTCGGCGTAGTGTGTTGAAGGATGTCGGCTACGGGATAACAATTAAACCAGGTCTTGCTGATAGTGAATCCCAATTAACCCAAAAAGCACTTAGTTTGAACACGTCACAGTTTGAGAGCCGAGTACCGCTCTTTGCAGAACTGCAGCTTTTGACGCGTGCGACGGTGGCGGGTGTTACCGATTTGTTGGCCGTAGATGCACTTCAAGGGCAAGTTGCATCTTTGGCGTTAGCACCGTTTGGTGATCCAGATTTAACAGTGCGTGGTGCTTTAGAACTGGTTGCAGGGCAAGCCTCTTCCTGGGTGCTAGCGGGCCGGTACGCTGTAAGCCCAAGCGATTCTCATGCTGTCCAATTATTAATGTCGTACAGCAAGCAGTCATATTTTCAGAGCGATGGCGTAATGTCTACGTCCGCAATACAGAACACAACCCTATCGCGTGAAGTTGGGAGTATAGAAGCCACTGACAGTTGGTCGATGTCACCCAATTTCATTTTTGATTATGGGACAACATTCGATCGTTATGGCTATCTCCGAGACGGTGCTCTTTTTAGTCCGCATGCCGCCATTAAGTTTATTCCACTTAAGAATACTCGCTTCCACGTAAGCGCATCACAGCGGATGACGGCACCTGGGGCTGAGCAATTTCTGCCTCCTTTGGACGGATTGTGGTTGCCACCCGAGCGGACGTTTACGTCTCTTTCTGGTTTTGATGATTTACGAGCCGAGCGTACGGTTCACTTTGAAGTTGGTGTTGAGCAGAGTCTTTCAGATAGAACCGTTGTTGGTGTGAAGCGTTTTACCCAAGATATAAACGAACAGTTAGTGGCGATGTTTGAAGCGGGGCGGCACGTGCCGAACGGCACATTGCCAGCTTCTGGCGGTCATTACTATTTGACGAGTGCTTCTGGAGTTTCGACAGATGGTTGGGGTGTCAGTCTCTTACATGCCATTGACGATCGTGTTCATGGGGCGGTTGATTACAGTGTTGTAACGGCGGACTGGGCGCCGTGGATGGCACAAGGTTTAGCACCATCGCAGGTCGGCGTGTTTCGAAATGGCTTTGAACGGTTTCACGATGTAACGACGACTGTAGTAGCAACAATTCCAGAAACGGCAACGCGTGTAACTGCACGCACTCGTGTAAATTCAGGGTATGCCATAGTGTCTGAGGGTGCCGTTACTTCTGGCCTTGGAGCCAGGTACGATATACGTGTCATGCAAATGCTACCGTTTGCTCCCATTGATGGAAGTACATGGGAATTGTTGGTGGCAGTAAGAAATCTTTTTCACGAACCAACAATGGGTGGATCGGTCTATGACGAACTGCTCGTTGTTAATCCACCTCAGCAAGTTGTGGGCGGTCTGGTTGTTCATTTCTAGAGTGTAAGTTTTAGACATTAGTTCTATGGGGCTTAACATCGGACACGACTATTACTGTCCGGAAATGATCAGGGCGGTGGCTGCTCGTTACAGGTTATTTTTCAGGTCGTTACATTTTCAAGGACTGATGTTCTGACTTCGATGTGGAGACTTAGTGCTGAAACTAATTGTCTCTCGTCGGTGGTTTCGTTATGAACTTTTCTGATCGAGAATCGAATGCGAGACGATACCGTGAGAAATGGGGACGGGCGCTTCTCGCCGTTGGCGTTGTTGTGGCGTTGGTGTTTTTGGCGACGGCTAATGCTGTTGTCGTTTCAAATTGGAGTGAATTCGAAGATGGTGTTTTGTGGGTTGATGGTGCAGATGGTGTTTTTGCAGGGGACATTGAAATCGGATCGCCAGGCCATAGTGCTGGAATCGAATCTGGCGACATATTGCTCTCAATCAATAACCAACCGATAGAATCTCACGCCGACGTACTTCGTTTGTTGCATTCGCAGGACGACAGCTTCCTGCTTAACTACGTTTTACTTCGGGGGACTAGCCAGCAACTTCATAGCATTGAACTTGAGAGCGTAACCACGGTGGTGCTGCCTGTGTATTTATCTTTGGCGGCGGTAGGTTTATTTGGATTACTTGTTGGTACGTTGGTCCGTATTCGACGTCCTGGGCATCAAGCGACCCTTCATTTTTTTTGGTTAACGGTGGCCTTTTTTGGTGTCTTTGCGTTTTCGTTTTCTGGTCGTCTCGACAGACTTGACTGGATCTTTTTTTGGGCTGATGAAATTTCTATATTACTTTTAGCGCCCCTGTTTATGCACTTTGCTCTTGTGTTTCCTGAGCGTTCTCCGGGGTGGATTCGTCACCGTCTAGGAACGGCAGTAGTACCGATCGTATACACACCTGCGCTGTTACTTGGAGCAATGCAAGTTATGGCGGTCGTGGGGCAGGACGAAGGTGCTGACTTTGCTCGGACAGTAGATTTGGTATGGCGCCTCGAGCACTTGTACCTGGCAGCTTGTACTCTCTGTGGTCTTGGCACAATGATTGTTGCCTTACGCAGCGTGGACTCTGTGACGTCCCAAAGACAACTTCGATGGGTGGTGTCCGGAGCAGTGCTAGGTGGTGTGCCATTTGCTGTCTCCTACGGAATTCCGTACGCACTTGGGTTTGAACCAATTGCTGGTTTGGAGTTCACAGCGATAGCGCTGGGACTCATACCACTCGCGTTTGCCTCTGCGATTGTTCGTTATCGGTTGCGTGATGTTGAAGTGATCGTGAAGCGGAGCCTCGTATACACCGCGGTCGTTATTGCCATGGTGTTGATTTATTTGGCACTCGAAGGGCTGGCGACTGCAGTGTTCTTGGAGGAATCAGATGGCCACAATTCGATAATTGCGCTATTGGCGACGGCTGTGGTGGTTCTTTTGGCTAATCCTGTAAAGAACGGAATTCAGACCATGCTCGATCGTGTCTATTATCGGGATCGTTTTGATTATCGTCGAGCGCTAGTCCGCTTTGCTCGAGATCTTAGTACGGACCTGAATCTGCAAAGACTTAGTGACCGGCTGGTGAATCGAGTGAGTGAAACGTTTGATATTGATCGAATAGTTTTACTTTTTGGTCAAGAATTGACTCCAGATCCGGCAGTTGATGGAGGTAATAGTTACCGTCCAATAAGGTGGCGAGGTTTTGATGGTGTACCGCCAATACTAAAACGCTCGTCAAGTATCGGTGAAAGAATGGCTGGGCGGCATATGGTTTTACTTGATGATCCAGTGAATCGTCGCAAATGTTCACCGGATGACGTCAAGTTTTGGCGGGAACGGGGAGTCTTTTACTTTGTGCCATGTGTGATCGAAGAAGGGCCGATCGCCATTATCGCTCTAGGACGGAAAGGGAACGGAGAGCCATTAAGTAGTGAAGACATGGCGTTGCTCACTACAGTGGCGGGACAAGTGGCGACGGCTTTTGAGAATGGTCGTTTGTACGAACAGTTACAGGAAAAGGCGGGCGAACTCGACAGGATGCATCAATTCAATGAAAACATCATTGAATCTTTAAGTGACGGGCTTGTGGTGTTTGATTTAAACGATTCTGTTGTCAGATGGAACGCTGGTCTTGAGCGTATCTATGGTGTTTCGAGTCAGGAAGCAGTGGGGCGGTCGTTTGATTCCCTTTTTGACGGGGAGTTTGCTGAGCGCTTAAGAACTAGCCTTGAAGAATCGCCTCGTGGAGCAGCGTTGTATCGTGTTCCTCTTGTATCTCGTCATGAGAGAGATACGAGAAATTCTAAGCCGGAGCGTCTACTTGTTAACGTTGCGACAGCTCCGGTTATGACTCCGCGTGGTGAGACCAATGGGACGATGGTAATTATTGAGAATATTACCGCTAGAGTTCAGTTGGAGGAGCAACTTCAAATCTCAGAAAAGATGGCCTCTGTTGGTCTATTAGCTGCCGGTGTTGCTCATGAAGTAAATACGCCTTTGACGGGAATCTCAAGTTTTACACAGATGCTTTTGGATGGTTCGGATCCGGATGATCCAAGGACGCATGTATTGAAGAAAATTGAGAAGCAGACGTTTCGAGCCGCAAAAATTGTTAACGGATTGCTGAATTTGTCTCGACCTGGGAGCCCAGATTCATCAGGTACGGTAGATATCAATGGGGTCCTAATTGACGTGTTCGCTTTGGTTGAACATCAACTCGAATCTGGCAATGTGAAAGTGCGTCAAGATCTCTCACCATCCTCTGTTGCTGTTCGTGGTGTTGAGTCTAAACTTCAGCAGGTTTTCCTGAATTTATTTTTGAATGCGAGAGATGCGATGCTGAATGGCGGATGGTTAACGGTGACGAGTCGGTCTGAGAATGGCGAAGCCGTTATCGAGGTGTCTGATACAGGCTCTGGTATACCAGCTGAAAATTTGTCTCGTATCTACGATCCTTTCTTTACTACGAAGGGAGTCGGGCAAGGCACTGGTCTCGGTTTGTCGGTCACGTATGGAGTTGTTCAAGAGCACCATGGAAAAATCGAATGTGACAGTCAACTTGGCCAGGGGACTTCATTTATTCTTACCTTTCCGCTGGCATCATCTGAGCAAGCCGTCACCAATAAAGCGGTACGATAGGAAATAAAATGCTAGATGGAGTGTCAATTCTCGTAGCTGATGATGAAGAGATTATGCGTGAAATCCTTTATTCATTGTTGACTCGAGAAGGATGCCAGGTGCAAATGGCAAATGATGGGGAGGCGGCCGTACAAGCAGCAAGAGACGAATCGTTCGATGCTGTCCTGCTTGACATAATGATGCCTGGCCTGAATGGTCTCGATGCTCTTAAAAAGATCAAGAAGTTCGATGCGGACTTGCCCGTAATCATGATTACAGCATACGGAACGGCAAGCAATACGCGCGAGGCATTTAAGCGAGGAGCGTTTGATTTTGTCGAGAAACCTTTTAAGAACGACGATGTTCTTTTGGTTGTCAGGAATGCGGTAGCGCAGCGACGGTTAGTAAGCGAGAACCGACTACTTCGGAAAAATCTTCAAGAGAAAACGAATAAATTTAGTGACATTATTGGTCGGAGTCCACGCATCCAGCACGTTTTTGACCTGATTTCGCAGGCGGCCCCGAGCCGTACAACGATTTTAGTTACGGGCGAAAGTGGAACAGGCAAAGAATTGGTTGCTCGTGCGATACACATGAATTCTCCGCGTTCGTCCCAACCGTTTATTACAGTAAATTCGGGAAGCCTGCCGCCAGACCTTCTTGAATCGAATTTATTTGGCCATGTCAAAGGTGCCTTTACTGGCGCTGTCGCTCCAAAAAAAGGACTGTTTGAGGTGGCTGATGAAGGAAGTATTTTCTTTGATGAGATCGGGACGGTTCCATTGGAGACCCAAGCAAAGCTTTTGCGAGTGATTCAAGAGCGCGAGTTTATGCGATTAGGCGGTGTCGATACAGTCAAGGTTGACGTCCGAATCATTGCGGCGACCAATGTCGATTTACAGAAAATGGTTGACGAAGGACACTTTCGTGAAGATTTGTACTATCGCCTTCATGTCATTACTATCGATCTTCCGTCTTTAAGGGACCGACGGGAGGATGTGCCGTTGTTGGCCCAAAAGTTTCTCGATCAGTACGGAAAAGAAAACCAGAAATCGAATTTGGAGTTTTCTCCTGAGGCTCTTCAGTGTTTGGAAGACTACAACTGGCCAGGAAATGTAAGGGAATTGGAAAACGTTATTGAGCGTGCAGTTGTTTTGACATCATCAACAAGAATTGGCGTTGACCTTATTCCGGACGCCGTAAAATCATCACAATCGTTTCAATTGCCAAATTTTGATATGCCTGCCGAAGGGATACCATTTCGAAAAATTATTGAAGAAATGGAGTCGCGACTGATTGTTCGCGCGCTTGAGGTTTCTGGAGGTGTTCAGAAACGAGCAGCTGAATTGCTTCAGATTAAACCCACGACGCTAAATGAGATGATAAAACGCTACGGAATACCGACACGACGTACACGGTTAACTAAGGCCAATATTGGCGAGGGTCAAGGCAAGGATATTTCTGAGGAATCTAGGGATACTGTTAGTAGTACTAGTTCTAAGGTTTTTGACGCCATTAACGAGGAACTGAGAAAGCAATAACGGTTGCTATGATAATTTAACGTCCCTGGTTTATGTTCTTTTTAGATCGTCCTCGATTTCGAAAATTTTTATTTCGAGTCGGTTTGGAGGAAGAACGTGTTCTTTGTGGTCGTGATGAATGAGAAGTTCGCTTTCCAGTTACGGCTTGGAGTAGGTAATCGTACTTGTCCATGATTACATCCCATTCATAGTTCGCTTTTACGTACGCTTGGCCATTAGCGCCTAGCGAAGACCTCAGATCTTCGTTCGTCATCAAGAGTTGTAAGCATTCTAGAAATTCGTTTTGGTCAGCATAGTAGAGACCCGCGTTACTTCGCTGGCAGTGATTGGTGACAACATCACTTCTGGCATTGGCGAGTATCGGAGTACCCACGGCAAAAGCTTCGAGCGCTAGTAGGGATAAACTTTCATATGGTGAAGGCACTATTACGACATTTGCTGCATGCAATGCCTCGAGTCGTTCGTTTTCAGAGAGCAAGCCAGCAAATCGAATATACGGTTCTTCAGGAAGTGGCATGAGTTTTGCACCCATCAGTGCTAGGGTTGCATCGCCGTACTTCGAGGCGTACGAGCCGAAATGGGCGATTAATTCTTCACACCCTTTGCCGGGGTCAATTCGTCCGCCATAAAGTGCAAATGGTTCGTACAGACGATGCCGACGTCGAAATGAAGTAGCAGCGGACTGTGCATGGTTCTTGCTAGTGAGACCAGAATTGTTGTTACGGCGGAATTCTTTTCGTGTTGCTGTGTCCCCGTTGCTATATTGCGCCGGTAGGTCGACTCCACACCCAACGATCTTATCGGCCTTTGCAGCTATCGAAAATTTTGATTGTAGAAAAGCACGCTCGACGCCCGTGTTGTAAGCAACAGCCGACGGTGCATGAAAGACGTCCCGGTACATATCAAGAGTGATGGCAGGTTCGTCATGTGCCGTGGGAACAAGGATGCTTCGCTTCGAAGCGACCTTCAAGCCGAGAACAGTCGGTGCGTAAAGGTATGTAAAAAAGATAAATGCGTCATAAGAGGCTTGGTGCTGCTCTAGGTAATCAATGAGTGATGGGCACCACGGTCCTTGCTGTTTGAGCCATTCTTCTTCGTCTTTTGAACTATGCGAGTTATTGAAAATCCAATTGGAATAATCGTTAAAGCTATTAATATCCCGTTCAAGGGCATTTTCAAAACGACGAACTGTTACGCCTCGGACCCGATCGGTGCCTTTTTCATAGTCATTGGCCCATGTAATGTAATCGCGTGCACAGGTGGTAAGCACTTCAACCTTATGGCGACGCGCAAGACGTTCGGCAACCAGTCGGCAGTGGTATTCTGAGCCACCTAGGATCTCGGTGCCATAACGTTGAACAATTAGGGCAATCTTCACTGATGTGAACAGACCGATATCAAATCGTCGATAACAGCGTCGGTACGCGCCGGACCGAAGTCGGCCACACGGGATTGTTGACTGACAATAACTTGAGATCTCACTCTGTCATCGTACACCAGGAGACCGAGCATCTCAGCAGCATACTCTAGATCCTTTGGTGAAAAGCAGATGCCAGCGCCTCCAAGGGTTTCAGGAACGGCAGTTGAACCAAAGGCTAGTATCGGGAGGTTCGCGGACATAGCTTCTACTAGCGGAACGCAAAACCCTTCGTGTTCGCTAAGAGAAATATAGGCGTGGGAGGCATGGTAGTAAGTTGCAAGTTCAGAATCGGTGACTGTGCCTGTGAAAATAAAACGATCTTTAGGCATTTGATATTCGGCGATAAGAGCGAGAATGGTTTTGTAATAGCGAGGTACCGCGTCCGTTCGACCGACGAAAATAAAGCGGTAATCTGTGTCGACATAGCGCTTGTAATGCTCAGCTAGTTTGATGATGTCTTCAATTTTCTTGTTTGGGGCAATTCGACCCACAAATAAAATATTCGTTAGGCCATCTCCCGACAGAGTTTCCTCAAGCACAGGCTCAGCTGGACTGTCTGTAATTCTTTTGGTGTCAACGATAATTGGCATAACCCCGGTATTTTCAAAGCCTAGTGTTTCGAGCTCTCGGCGATTGTACTCAGAGTCTCCAAGCGCAACGTCAACATGGCCAACAAGCGTTTTGAGTTCTTTGCGACCAAGAGCTGCGATCCTGAAAATGCCACTATCGTAAGGAGCAAAGAAATGAGCAGGCGTGATGTTGTGGTACTGAATGATCGTTCGGCCTTTCAGCTGGCGAAATTTCGTGCTCATTATCGATGGAATCGCAAAGTGCAAGATCGTTACGTCGGCAATGTGAGACGAAATGTGGTCAAACGGTAGTACGTCATCTCTAAGACTATCGTCAATCGACAAGGCGTAAAGATTTGAATCAAAACCACGAGCCCTCAGTAGGTCTCGGACACGACGAGCACTATCGCCAACAGCATCGCCGCGATGGGCGGCTGGAACCCATTGATTTATGGTCATGAGGACGCCGTGTCTTCCGGGAGAGCCTGAAATGCGGCCGGTCGATATTGTCGAAGTTCTTCAAGTTTTTCAGATAGATCGAACTGTTCCCAAAACTCTCGTGCAACTACTGGCGGTGGTTTTTGCGGTAGATCGCCGACTAGATCTACGAAACGAAGCAACGTCGAAGAAAAATCATTTGCTTGAAGTCTCTCAAGCGCTTCGTTTTGCGAACGAATAATTTCATTAGCGAGAAAGTCATCACTAAGTACGGCGTTCATTAGAGAGGCGACGTGTCTAGGGTCTTTGTATTCATAGAGGACACCCGCGCCATCCATCGTTGACGGCACGGCAGCGGCGTGAAACGCTAGCACGGGTATTTCCTTGTAGAATGCTTCGATTAGAGGTACGCAGAATCCTTCGTGCTCGCTTGCCGATAAGAAAATGTCAGCTGTGTCGTAAATTGACGTAAGTTCTTCGTTAGAAACATGCCCGATTAGGTGGACATCATGTGCACCTAATCGACCGATGAATGCGGAAATCGTAGCGTGGTAGTCAGCGAACCCATCGTGTGAACCGACCAGTAATAACCTTGAATTCTGGTTGTAGCGTGTTTGGTACGTGTGGAAAAAATGGATGACATCTTCAATTCGTTTGTTGGGGATTATTCGACCTACAAAAAGGATATTGGTCCATTCGTCATCAAAAGAATTTGAAAGTAATGGGTTTGGCTCTAGGTTGAGGTGTTCAAAATCTGGAATTACCGGTAACACTCCCGTGACAGGGAATCCCATTTCTTCGAGTTCGGATTGATTAAATGTTGAGTCGCCGAGTGCAAGATCGCACCGATCGATATAAGCAGTCAGTTCACGCCTTCCACTGAAGCACTGTTGCACTAATGTGGGGTTGACATCGATGAAGTAGTGCGGTGGTGTGATGTTGTGGTAGATGAGGATCATCCGATCTGGCAAAGCGTAAGCAACACGTGACGCTCGGGAGCCGATCGAAAAATGGTGGATAAGGATATTGTCTTCGTTAGAATTTGAAACAAGTTCGTGATAATCATCGGTTAAATGTTCGACGCGAGGATCGGCTGTTTGGACGTAGATTCGTGATTCGTACCCAGCAGCGCGCAGAATACGTTGAATGCCAATCGCTTCATTTCCGATGGCGTCACCGTAACCGAGTGTTGCGAGTACTTGATGAACCTGTTTTTTTACAGCTGACATTCTTATTTGTTGTTCGTTGATTATTGTTGAGAGTGTTTGATAGCGTCGAGAACGGGACCACGTGGAATGTTGTCAACGACAGTTCGTGCAGGTTCGCAGAGACGTTTGTGACGCTCAAGCCACCCTGGTTCATTTTCTAAAATTATTTCGTGTCTGTTTGGGGTAGCTGACTCAAGCTGACTAAGCATTGACACGTACTTCTGTTCTATAACGTCCCAAGTGTAGTTGCCTTTATAGTAGGTTTGACCGTTGTTCGCCAATCTTAGCCTGAGATCTCGATTGGTTTCGAGAACATGGAGTGCTTCTGCGAATTCACTGTAGGACTCATAATAAAGACCACCGTTTGCGCGAATTGTTTGGCCTCGAAGCACGTCGCATTTTCCGTTGACAATAACTGGAAGGTTCATCGCCCATGCTTCAATGGTTACCATTGAGAGGCTTTCAAAGTAGGATGGCATCAAAAGCACAGTGGCTGCTGCCATCGCGTCGTACTTTTCTTCTTCAGTTACGAACCCAAGATGTTTGATATTTGGGTGCTCGGGGATTGTCATTACAGGGTTGCCGATGAGAACAAGTTTTGTTTGGTCAGAGACCTGTGAAGAATAGCGCTGAAAGTATTTGAACATCTCAGCGCACCCTTTGTTTTCATCGATGCGTCCAACATACAGTAGAAAATCATCTGCCAACCCTGTCCGTTGGCGAAATCGTTCAGCGCTTGCAGTTTCTGGCACCTCTGATCCGACTCCGACTACAACTCCTGGTACGTGTTGGTTCTCAGATACTTGATGAATAAGGGACTGTTCCTCATACGAGTTATACATAACTGCTCGAACAGCACGGAACGTTGGTTTGAATATTGCTAAACCGAGAGCCGGATCTCTTTCGGCTGTGGGAACAAGAATAGCTCTTTGAGGAATAGCTCGAATGCCGTGATAAGCATGATAGTAACGGTAGCTAAAAAAGATTACGTAGTCGTATCGATTCTTATTTTGGTGTAAATAGTTGATCAGCTCCGGGCTCGTTGGGCCTTCAGATTTTAGCCACTTTAGTTCGTCAGCAATAGAGTGGAGATCCTCAAAGACATGTTGGGACAGTTTCCCAAAAGCGGAGGGGTTTCTTTCTTGGCTAACCTTAAATCTCTTAACTGAAAGCCCATTAATTGAATCAGTTCCAGCGGGAAGCTCATTTTTCCACGTAATGTAATCGCGTGCGCATGTCGTTAGAATTTCAACGTCTGCGTGTCGCGCAAGGCGTTCAGCTATGTACCGGGCATGCAGTTCTGCACCCCCATTCAAGTCGGCGCCATACCGTTGCACGACGACCGCGAGTTTCACTGCTCAGTTGTATCCGGCGATTTCTCAATTCCCGTGGGTCTCGAGGAATCTTCTGAGGTGCTGACCGTGTTCCCGTCGTTCTCTTTCGTTGTACTCGGAGACTCTTTCACTGCTACTTCTTTTACTTCGTTCGTTGGTGACTCGGCACGCCGTCGTCCCCTTCGCCTTCGTCGTCGTCGCCTTACTTGAGAGCTATCCGTCCCGTCACCCTTTTCGCCATCGACATTATTGGTTGAGTTATTACGAGTGTTTGGTCGGTAGGCGACGACTTTCTCAAGTGCGCGGGCACGCCGTTCATCAAAATCAAGACGAGAAGCAACTGACTCAACACGCATTTTGTGGTTCTTGACATCTATTGACAATCGAGTCATTTCAACGACGAGATTGTTGAGAACCTCGTACGTCAGTGCATCAAGTTCAACGCGTGTTTTTGCAATTTTTTCAAAACGTTCTGAGAGTTCCACGTGTGTATCTACCATCCAGTCGATTTGGGCTTTCTGAATTGCCAAAATATGTACGATCATATCGGGATTGAAGAATAACTTCAGGATTGGTTTTAGAAGTCTTCGAAGTCCGTACAGCAATTTTCCGGAAATACCTCTGGAAGACCGGTAAATAACATCTGGATCAACGTCGTATGACCCGGGAGGGATGGGCGGTGATAGCGCCACGTCATCTTTGTCCTTCTGTTTGTTTTGACGATAATGTTTAAGTAGGTCGGAGCGGACATTTTTTGGATCGAGAAAGCGGTCGAGTTTTACACCTGCTAACTCTTTGATTTGGTCTTCAGTGTAGTCGACACCGCGTTTATCTCTGATCCGAGACCGGATCTGCTCCATGATTTGTTCAACATCAACACTGTCTGACTGTATCTTGAATTCGGACATGTTACTTTTTGAAGTCCGCTGCACAAATATTCGTCAATGCACGGATTCTTTTTGTACTAATAAGGCTACGTGGCTTATCGGGAAAAAAGCGAATTTATTCTGGATCTCGTCTCATTTTCTTTCGAGATCTTTTCCGTGCCAACGCTTGCTTGGCTCTACGTTTGTCGCCTGGTTTCAAGTAGAAAGAATGTTTCTTGATGTCTTTAATGATGTCTTCCTGCTGTACTTTTCTTTTGAAGCGGCGAAGAGCGCTTTCGATCGATTCGCCTTCTTGTATTCTGACTTCAGCCATGCGCGAATTCACCTCCCTTCGCGCATACGTACACGAGGGGTACTGTGTTACTCTAAGGCCTTTTTTTATGGGCCGGAACCAACCATTCTAGGTTAACGTCATGCCTCCGTCAATCAGTTGGTGAACGGTTGATTTAATTAGTCAGTTTCTAGTTTTTGTAGTCGCGTAACTACGTTTTGATAATAAATTAGGCTGAAAATGAAAATTTTAGTTGTTGGGAGTGGTGCCCGTGAGCACGCACTTATTAAGAAACTTTCCTGTGAATCTTCTGTTGAGGCGGTCGTCTGTGTACCCGGAAATGCAGGTGTAGAACGCGAGCATTCGGCCAGTACCATTTCGTCAGATATATCTGACCCGGAGAGCATTCTGTCGATTGCTGAGTCTGAAGCCGTCGACTTGACAGTCGTTGGGCCAGAATTACCCCTTGCGAACGGTGTTGCTGATCTGTTTGCTAGCCATGATCGATTGCTTTTTGGACCTAAGAAATCAGCTGCACGACTTGAGTCGAGCAAAGCTTTCGCGAAGTCGTTTATGGCACGTCACGCTATTCCGACGGCGGGCTTTGAGGTTTGTAACAGTTACGAACAGGCGTTGGACCTAATCCGTAATAATCGGTTCGGACCATCGGTTGTAGTTAAAGCGGACGGTCTTGCAGCCGGAAAGGGTGTTACCGTAGCGGTAGATCACACAGAAGCAGAGACCGCAATACGCGATGCAATGGTTGCCCGACGCTTTGGTGAAGCAGGTACAAACGTTGTTCTTGAGGAATGTTTGACCGGGCCAGAGGTCTCCTACTTCGTAATCACTGATGGAACTAAGTTCGTTTCACTGCCGTCCGCGCAGGATCACAAACGCGCTTTTGATAATGATGTCGGCCCGAACACGGGGGGTATGGGGGCTTTCGCGCCGAGTCCTCTGATGACACCAGAGACAGAGCAGTTTGTGGTCAAGAATATTGTTGGCCCCACTATTAGTGGAATGCACCAAGAAGGATACGAATATAGAGGGGTATTGTATGTGGGCTTAATGTTGACAGATGAGGGACCAAAAGTTATTGAATTTAATGTTCGTTTCGGTGATCCGGAAGCCCAGATAATACTACCAATGGTCGAAAATGAGCTTGCGCCAGTACTATTGTCAGCTGCGAAAGGAGACCTGGGTTGCGTAGACTGGCGGCTTAGCTCTGAACCGCATGTTGGAGTCGTGATGGCATCAGGGGGCTATCCTGGAAAATACGAAACAGGGTTCCCAATTACCGGAATTGAGCGGGCAGAGAAAATTGCAGGCGTACAAGTTGTTCATGCTGGCACTGTGGTTAAAGATAAAGACATAGTTACAACTGGAGGTCGCGTTCTGACTGTTGTTGCGAGTGGTGGAAGTTTTACGTTAGCCATCGAGCGCGCATACAAAGGTGTTGAGCACATTTCCTTTGAAGGGAGTCATGCGCGCACGGATATTGGACAAAAGGCTTTGTAAATCCAGAATGTATCAGAAAACAGGTGAATTATGGCTAATCGACAAGTTCAAATATTAATGGGTTCAGATTCGGATGCATTAGTTATGCAACGATCTGTAGACGTACTGACGGAACTAGGTGTGACGTCTCATATGACGGTTGCGTCAGCGCATAGGTCGCCGGATCGCGTAAGGCGAATCATCGACGAATCTGCGGGTAATGGTGTTCGGGTATTTATTGTTGGTGCCGGTGCAGCGGCTCATCTTGCGGGCGTGGTTGCCGCACACTCAACCTTGCCAGTGATTGGTGTGCCGATCGATTCATCGCCACTCCAGGGATGGGATGCCTTGCTAGCGACTGTCCAGATGCCACCTGGTGTTCCGGTAGCAACTGTGTCGGTTGGAAAAGCTGGCGCTGCGAATGCTGCGGTTCTTGCTGTCCAAATTCTTGCGCTATCGGATAAAAGTCTCTCGTCGAGATTGGATGACTATAAGAAGGTATTGGCTGAAAAAGTTGAGAAGGCGGCTGCTAAGGTCGAAGGAGACTAGTCCTCAAATAGCATCACAAGTAGTGCCTTCTGCGTGTGTAGACGGTTTTCAGCTTGGTCAAAGACAACTGATGCGCCACTGTCCATGACTGCATCCGTTACCTCTTCACCTCTGTGTGCAGGTAAGCAGTGCAGGAACAAAGCTTCTGGACTAGCGTACGACATCAATTCTTCATTGACTTGATAAGGTGAGAAGAGTCTTTTCCGTGCTTCTACTTCTTCTTCTCGGCCCATAGATGTCCAGACATCAGTGTAGATAGCGTCGACATTTTTTACCGCTGCGATAGGGTCTCTGAATCTCGTAATACCAGCACCATGTTGAGCAATACGATTGACATCTTCGTCCACCTTTAGGGCGAGCTCAAACCCTTCTGGTGATGCAATTCTGACATTGATGCCGAGCATGACAGCTGCTTGAGTAAATGATGTGGCGACATTATTACCGTCGCCAACGAATGCTACAGTTCGACCGGTCGTCTCGCCCCATTTTTCTTTTAGGGTCATGCAGTCAGCAAGAGCTTGACACGGATGTTCTTCATTGCTCAGTGCGTTAATCACGCGGAAGGTACTTGTGGCGAGCGCCAGGTCCGTAAGTCGAGATTGTTCGTATGTACGCACAACCGCTCCAGCAACCCAACGTTCAAGGCTTCGGCCGACGTCGGCGAGTGATTCTCGCTTGCCCAGGGCTACATCAGCTGACGGGTCTATGAAGTTTCCGCCGAGTTCTCGTATTGCAATCTCAAACGTTGAACGGGTTCGAAGGGAAGGTTTTTCAAAAAGAAGAGCCACATACGTTCCCTGAAGTGCTGCTGCCGTCGGCGCTTCTTTGCCGAGCACTCGATCTTTCTTTAAAGCGGCAGAGAGTAACAAGCTATGCTCAAGGTCTCCCGGCTCAAAATCGAGAACAGAAAGAAAACACCGTCCCTCAAGGGCGCCGCGGGCGGATGGATGAGAAACCGACGACGTTTTGTTTGGTGGGTTCACTTTATTAGGCACTCCTAGGTCCGATAGTCCGCGTTGATATGCACGTATTCGGGACTAAAGTCGCATGTCCACATCCTGGCAGTTCCAGAACCACCTGTTCCAAGGTCTATGGATAGTTCCACTTCATCGCCCGCCAGGTGCGCCGCCGCCACCGGTTCCTGCTCAGCCATGATCGTCGCATTGGCGAAGAGTGTGGCTGAACCTATCCGTACTTCTGTTTTTGCCTGATCGAAATCAACCCCAGACCGCCCTGCGACTGCCACGATTCTTCCCCAATTCGGGTCTTCCCCGTGAAGAGCCGTTTTGACTAAAGGTGAGTTGGCGATAAAGCGTGCAGCCTGTTGCGCTTCCTGGTCTGATGTGGCACCAGTTACGCTAACAGTGGCTAATTTGGTTGCTCCTTCACCGCCTCGAACGATTTCCCTCGCCAACCATGAGCAAACGGAATCAAGACCTAAGACGAATGCTTTGTAGAGGTTGGCGCTCTCTGTTTTAGGAATTCTTACACCACTGGAACCGTTGGCGAGAAAAAAAACAGTGTCGTTTGTGGATGATTCACCGTCAATCGTGATTGCGTTGAATGTCCGGTTGGCTACTTCTCGAAGTACTTGATTAAGCACGATGGGTTCAACGGCCGCATCTGTTGTCAAAAATGCCAGCATTGTCGCCATGTTTGGCTCAATCATGCCGGCCCCTTTGGCCATCCCGCCAATTGTAAATACTCCCTCAGATGTTTCTACAGTCACGGCATATTCTTTTGGTGAAACATCGGTTGTCATAATTGCTTCAGCAGCCTGAAGATGTTTTTCAGATTGCAAGTGCTTCGTGGCATTTCGTATTCCTGAACGTACCTTGTGAGTGTCCAAACGCATGCCGATTACACCGGTGGATGCAACCAAAATATGCTGAACTTCACAGCTAAGAGAAGTTGCTGCTTCTTTGACCATGGCTTTCGCTGCTCTTATTCCGTCGTTACCGGTACAAGCGTTCGCGCACTTGCTATTAACCACGATCGCTCTAGCTTTGCCGTTTGATAGTGATAGCTGATTTTTTGAGATAACGACCGGCGCAGCGACTGTTCGATTAGTCGTAAAGATTCCGGCTGCACTGGCCAATTGATCTGACACAATCATTGCTAAATCAAGACCAGAAGGTTTCAGGCCACACGCGACAGCTGACGCTTGGTATCCGTCAGCCGCAGTAACCCCACCACTGACGATGGTGATAGAAGTTGCGTTCATCGTGTTGCTCCTGAGTATTTTGTTAAATCGAGGACAACAGCGTAACGATCGCAGCAACGGAAAAGGTCACAAGCCTGGCAATCTATTTCTATCTTAGGAGATATCCATGGGTGTGGAACTATCGAAAAACCGGTCTGCACGAAAGGTCTCGGACTGTGAGTAAAAGCGCAGAGACGGGGAAAATGGAGCGAGACCGCCTCGTGGATCAATGCTTTGAGCAGGTCTGTGCCAACACCTTGTTTTCTTCTAGTGTTTTTGACAACGAGCGAGCGAACTTCTGCGACGGTCGTGCTTAGGTGTGCGAGTTCGCCACACCCGACAAGTTCTTCAGAGTCGATGGCGGCAAAGAAACGAGTTGCGTGTTGTTGGACCTCTTCAAGTGATCGCTCCAGTAGATGCCCTGACACCACATTACTACTGATAAGTTCATAGACATTAAGAGCATCATCGGCCGTAGCACGACGGACTAGTGGCGTATTTTCGGTTTGTTCGGTCTGAAAAGCCCGTAAAGTTGTTTCGGTCACGTGACAGTCTTAGTTGAGTATTGGTTAGTTGCAGTATGTTTTAGTGAAACTGAGCACCAGCACCAGCGAATGCAGCCCGCAGTCGAACCAATCCATCGTCAATGTCTTCATTGCTGATCGTTAATGGTGGAAGTAGTCGTACGACCGTTCCGGCTGTTCGATTAATTAGTAGTCTGTGTTCAAGGGCGGTGTTGACTATCTGTTCCGCCACCGCCATATCCACTTCTATACCGCACATAAGTCCAGCACCACGAACTTCATGAAGCTCGTTACTGGCTGCGACGAGTGCGTCAAGTCCTAAACGAAGCCGCGCGCCAGCTTCTGCCACACGCTGAAGGAGTCCGTCTTCAAGCGCATTGAGAAATACGAGTGCTGCCTGACACGCCAATAGGTTTCCACCATAGGTGCTTCCATGGTCACCGTACGACACGGCAGCACTAACTTTTTCACTTAGCAACGCCGCTCCAATTGGAATGCCAGCCCCGAGGGCTTTGCCAAGTGACATCAGGTCGGGAGTAAGGCCAAGTTTGGGGCTATAAAATGATTGGCCTGTGCGACCCAACCCGCATTGCACCTCATCCGCTATTAGTAGTGTCTGCGTCGCGCGGCAGGCGTCGGAGATGGCGTTTGCGGTTGCAGCAGGGATCGGGCGTACACCACCTTCGCCTTGAATGGGTTCGACGATTACGGCTGCCGTACGGTCCGTGATCGTTGCCGTGATCCGATCGATATCCATTGGCGAAACAAATCTGATACCGGGGAGAAGCGGGGAAAAGGGCACTCGGTAGGGTTCCCCGGCCGTTACGGATAGTGAGCCGAAAGTACGGCCGTGAAATGAGCCTTCAAGCGCAACAAATTCAGACCTGTCTGTCCTGCCTTGGCTATACCAATACCGTCGAGCGAATTTGAGACATGCCTCTACGGCCTCCGTGCCACTGTTGCAAAAAAAAGTGCGTTCAAGACCAGATATGCGAGAGAGACGCGAAGCAACTTCAGCTTGAAGTGGGTGAAAATAAAGGTTTGAGGTGTGAACGAGTTCGTGTGCCTGCTTTCCGATAATGTCTGCGAGTCCAGTATGGGCATGGCCAAGTGATGCCACTCCGATTCCAGAAAGCAAATCTAGATATTCTTGACCATGCTCATCTATTAGGTGCGAACCTTGTCCGCGGACAAACATTACCGGTATGCGTTTGTATACTTGCAGCACATGCTCGGCTTCTTTTGCAATAATCTGTTCAAATTGATTTGTCATCGTTCTGTTACATATTTTCGAGCGTAAGACATTATTGCGTTAGTACTGTTCCACCAACCGCTCGTTCGAAGAGTCCACGTCTTGCATTGTTTCCATTGATAATTGCTACGGTACCGACGCCATTTCTTAGTGCTTCTCGACCGGCAAGTAATTTGGCTATCATGCCAGCACTTGCAGAACCGTCATCAATTACACGTGTTACAGAGTCGCCGGCTAGTGTAGGTATTGTTTTCCCTAAAGGTGTTAAGACTCCATTAGTACTTCCAGCAATAACAAGCCGACTAGCCTTGAGTCGAACGGCTAAATGGCTAGCTAATGTGTCGGCGTTGACATTGTAAAGTTGTCCTTTCGTACCGGCGCCAATGCTAGCGATGACCGGCGTGTAGCCTTGCTCAAGCAAGTCGAGCAGTAGTTTGGGTGGTTCCTTGCTATACGGATGACCGACATAGCCGAGATCCCACTGTTTTCCATTAGCGGCGCGGTAGCTTTTGTTTTGTCGAACTGGCACTAACGAGGCGTCGGCACCCGTGAGGCCGACAGCACTCGAGCCAGCCGCACTCATCGTGGATACTAGTCTGGTATTAACACGCCCAGCAAGCACACCAATGACTATGTTTAGTGTGTCTATGTCAGTAATACGTAAGCCATCGATTGACTGTTTAGGGATGCCGTGTTTAGCTAGGTCCCTATCAACTTCTCGCCCACCCCCGTGGACGACGACTAAGGGTTTTCGTGAGGCTTGCTCGGCTAAGGTTCGGGCCAGTTGCCGTAAAGATGAGGCCTCTTCAAGTAGTTCACCGCCGAGTTTTACGACGGTCAGTTGTCGTGACCGTCTCGCATCTAGCGAGGTCACAGTAGCCCTTTCGATTCTTCTAAATTATGGGCGATGTTGAAACTTTGAAGAGCTTGTCCCGCAGCACCTTTAACGAGGTTATCGATACAGGCGACTAGCACTAGGCGTGTGCCCTCGAGAACCCAACCGATATCACAAAAATTTGTGCGTACGACATGTTTGATTTCAGGAGGTGTGTTTCCTGTCAGCCTTACAAAGGGTGACTTTTGGTACACGTCTAGTGCTTCACGGATTGTCTGGTCCGTTGTGCCTGGATTCACTCGTGTATAAATAGTTTCGAGAATTCCACGGTCCAGTGGGACCAGATGGGGTACAAACGTTACAGGCCTATGGAGTTCTTGCTCGATTTCCGCTGCGTGGCGATGGGAAAAGATTCCGTAGGCTGCGATGCTTCCGTGTACCTCTGAAAAATGTGTTCGTTCTGAAGGTTTTTTTCCCGCGCCCGAGACACCAGACTTTGCGTCGATGTAGATTTCGGCCTTGTCCGCCAACAGGCCGGATTTGATTAATGGCTTCAGAGCGAGAATGGCTGCTGTTGGATAGCAACCCGCACAAGCGACAAGATTGGCCGTTGAGAGAGCTTCTCTATTCCATTCCGGGAGTCCATAGGTAGTTGTTGCAGGAAGCGAGGGGCTTTTTGGATACCACTGTTTTCGGAGTTCTTTATTACGAAGTCTAAACGCACCGGAGAGATCGAACACTTTGCGTTCATTTCTTACTAGTTTGGGTGCAAGTTCTGCGCTAATGCCGTCGGGTAATCCAAGAAACACAACTTCACTTTTGGCGATGAGTTTCTCAATCGAAAAAGGTTCGATTTGGCCATTCCACAAGTTCTTCAGGGCCGGCAGTTCTTGTGTCTCGTTGTTTCCTGCAGAGGACATTGCGACGGCGATTTCGACGTCATCGTGTCGCACTGCTAGCCGTAAAAGTTCCTGTCCCCCGTAACCACTAGCGCCGGCGATGCCTAATTGTATTTTAGCCATGAATATTTATGCCTAGAAGAGACTATATATACATTCTTAGCTATGCATTCGTCAAACGAGACTATCCAAATAGTTACTTTATCCCTTTTAAATATAGTTGTTATGATGCTTTTGTTCGAGGCTGAACGTTGTGTATAATGATTCATCTGTTTGTATAGTTATGAAGAAATATCGACAGTCGGCTATTCTTGATCTTGTTTCCCACGAGGCAATTTGTAGTCAGGAAGATTTAGGAAGGCGGCTCCGGGTACGCGGTTTCAACGCTACACAGGCGACTATTTCTCGCGATATTAAAGACCTCGAGCTTGTAAAACGGGCTAGTGATGGGGCTTACGATAGACCCGGGGTTTCTGGAGTGACGCGTAGTGGACGGCATGGTGGATTGCGACGGGCGGTGGTGGAATATCTTCAGCGTGTCGACCAAGTGCAGCAATTGCTTGTGTTACGGACCGACCCAAGTCAGGCGCAGCCCCTGGCGTTGGCGATTGACAACGCCGAGTTACCGGAGGTTGTTGGAACGGTAGCTGGTGACGACACAATTTTGGTTATTACAAGGCACGCGAGGGCGGGACGTGAAGTAACAAGGCTTTTTGAGGGTTGGGCAAAGGAATAAACAGTCGGATGTTTACTATTTGGGAGTGAATCGGGATGGAACGTATTGTGCTGGCATATTCGGGCGGGTTGGATACATCAGTAGCGGTGAAATGGCTCGCGGATAAATATGACGCAGAGATCGTAACGGTAACAATTGATTTGGGTCAGGGTAAGGAACTTGATGACGTGCGCGAAAGAGCATTGGCTGTTGGGGCAGTGCGTGCGCATGTGGTCGACGCGCGGGAAGAATTTGCGCGTGACTATATCGTGCCCGCTTTGCAGGCTGGGGCTATTTATGAGAATCGCTATCCACTAGCAACGGCGCTCGGTCGTCCGCTAATTGCGAAGAAGCTTGTTGAGATTGCCGAAATGGAAGATGCTGGAATAATCGCGCATGGCTGTACCGGTAAGGGGAATGACCAAGTGCGGATGGATGTTTCCTCTCGAGCTTTGAACCCAGCTATCAAGGTAGTTGCTCCTGCCAGAGTGTGGGGACTTACTAGGCCTGAAGAAATTGAATATGCACAGCAGCACGGAATTCCGGTTCCAGCGTCGGTCGAAAACCCTTACAGCACGGATACAAATCTTTGGGGTCGGTCTATCGAATGTGGCGTACTCGAAGATCCTTGGATGGAGCCGCCGGAAGATATTTATGCATTAACGAATTCACCAATGGAAGCTCCGGATGTTCCCGCTTATGTTGAGGTGGAGTTTGAGTCGGGTGTACCTACTAAGGTGAACGGTGTAAGTATGCCGTTGATCGAGTTAATCAATTCGCTTGAAACGATAGCTGGAACTCACGGGATCGGGCGTATTGATATGGTTGAGAACAGGTTGGTAGGGATCAAATCTCGTGAGATTTATGAGGCACCAGCAGCATGCGTACTTCATGCGGCGCATCGAGAACTCGAAGCACTGGTTATTCCTCGAGATTTGGAGCGTTTAAAAGCTTCTTTGTCCAAGGCTTATGCTGATTTAGTTTACGACGGGCTTTGGTTTTCTGTGACTCGTGAGTCGATTGATGCTTTCGTAGCCAGTGTACAGAAGCGCGTTAGTGGTGTTGTGCGGGCAAAGCTGTTTAAGGGAGATTGTCGGGTGGTTGGTCGGAAGTCTCCGATGTCTCTATATGACACTGGTCTTGCCACCTATGACGAGGGTGACCAGTTTGATCACGAAGCGGCGGAAGGTTTCATTAAGATTTTTGGTTTGCCTGTCGAGAATGCTGGTGTTAAACGGCGTGCGCTTGAAACGAAGACTCCAAAACATGCAGAACAAGAGACTTGATCATGGCTGACGAACGTCACCTTTGGTCCGGTCGATTTGATAGTGCGCCTGATGACGAGGTTTTTCAGTTTCAGTCGTCTTTTGGGTTTGACCGTCAACTTTTTGACGATGACATCACCGGAAGCCTTGCCTGGACTGAGGCACTTGCGTCGGCTGGAATTTTGTCGGTTGAAGAGTCTCGCCAGATCTGTTCGGCGCTCGATGCTATACGAGAAGAAGCACATTCGGATTCAGCATTTGTAGACGGTCCTGATGAAGATATTCACGCTTTTGTTGAACGACAACTCATTGAGCGACTGGGCGACTTAGGAAGGCGTCTCCATACTGGTCGATCGAGAAATGAACAGGTGTCACTTGATCTCAGGCTTTACTTGCGCCGCCAAATCGTCCAGTTGCAAGTCGAACTTGAAGGGTTAATTTTGGTTCTGTGTGGGCGTGCCTCATTAGCTGGTGACACGCTTGTGCCTGCCTATACTCACCTTCGCCGTGCACAACCTGTACTCGTGGCGCATGCCTTGTTGGCTCATGCCACAGCTTTTCAGCGTGACTGGGGACGTTTTGAAGTTGCTCGAGACGAAGCTGATGCTATGCCGCTTGGATCGGGTGCAGTAGCGGGTACAAGTTACAGTATCGATACACAGTCACTCGCACAAACTCTTGGTTTTTCGCGTGTCGTCAAGAATAGTATTGATGCGGCATCCGATCGGGATTTTGTATCGTCCATGCTACATGCGTGTGCATTGACGATGGTACATATCAGTCGTTTGGCAGAAGACCTCATCATCTTTACGAGCGAAGAATTTGGTCATTTTGAGCTTTCTGATTCAGTTGCGACAGGAAGTAGTTTGATGCCGCAGAAGAAAAATCCTGATCCACTTGAATTGGTGCGTGGGAAGAGTGGGCGCGTCATTGGTCACTTGACCGGTTGGTTGACGACAATGAAAGGCCTGCCAAGTGGTTATAACAAGGACCTCCAAGAAGACAAAGAGGTTGTGTTTGATACGGAGAGGAATGTTTTGGGTTCGATTCGTGCTACTACTCGAGTTGTTGACAGCCTGGCGGTGTGTCCAGGGCGAACCGAAGCGGCTTCGACGGGCATGTTGTTGGCGACGGATGTAGCTGACTATTTAGTTAATAGAGGTGTGCCGTTTCGACGAGCGCATGAAATTGTTGGTGGTGTGGTTCGTGACCTTGTTGAAAAAGGAAAAGATTTCTCATCGCTTTCACAGGAGGAATGGCAAGGCTACGATCCAAGCTTTGCCGCGGATGTTAGTGGATATATTACTAGTCGCGCTTCGGTGGAATCGAGGAAAACTCCGCAGTCAACAAATCCTACCGAAGTTGCACGTGCGCTTGCGGCTATGGAACTTTGGGTGCAGACTCAACAACGAAGCCGTCCCGGCCGGCTAGTATAATCACGGTTGCCTGAAAATATGCACGTCTGCTAGACTTCGATCTCCTACATACAGGCATTTCATCCCCGCCCTGTTTACGGATTTGATTGTTTGGGAGACTTGGTTAGATGGTCCAATGCTAGGGTGACATCGGCGGCATGCGTGATGTGTAGCTCTAGGGCCAAACGTTGATACTGTGCTGAACAAGTGAGTGACCGACAGAGTTTAGGACTTTATGTCAGACGAGACGAAGCCAGATACGCCTGAACCGGACAAACCGGATGAACCAAAGGAGGCGTCGGATGCTGGAACATTTCGTAGGCCACTGATCCGCGCGTCCCTACCGCATCCGGATGGTACTCAGGGCAGCCAAAGAGAAGCGCCGGTTTTTACGATGCACGAGCAACCTTCGCGTGGAAACAATTGGAATAAAGGTGGGCGAGGTGGTTCAAATGGCAACGGGAACGTTCAGCCGAAGAAACATGGACGTCGTCGTGGTGGACACGGTCGGAACGCCAATGATCAGCAAGCTTCTGGTAATCAGGTGAATGGTAATCAGTTACGCCCAGAAGGACGCACCGGTTCAAAAAGTAGGTCTTCACGTCGTAATCGTGGGCGATCACGGTAACCGTTGTGGCTTTTCTATCAGGTAAAACAGGACTTGTTGTCGGTATTGCCAACAAACGGTCGTTGGCTTGGGCAATTGCGAAGGCAGCTGATGAGGCCGGGGCTCAATTGTCTCTTAGTTATGCCACCGAACGGTTTGAGTCAAATGCGATCAAATTAGCTGAAACTCTGACGAATCGCCCTCAACTCGTAGAATGCGACGTGACAGATGATGCTGCGATTACTAATCTCTGCCAGCAAGTTGATGCTGAATATAAGGGGCTTGACTTTTTAGTGCATGCGCCTGCCTTTGCTTCTAGAGAGTCTTTGGCAAATCCGTTTGTGCAAACAAGTCGTAGTGATTTCGCTCAATCATTGGACATTAGCGCTTATTCGCTGTCGGCCCTTACGTGCGGAGTCGCTCCTCTAATGGAAGAGAGGGGGGGGGGCAGTGTTTTGACTCTTACATATTTGGGTAGTGAGCGTGTTGTTCCTCATTACAATGTTATGGGCGTTGCGAAAGCTGCACTTGAAGGAAGCGTGCGTTATCTTGCCAGTGATCTTGGGCCACGTAATATTCGTGTTAATGCTTTATCGGCTGGACCGATTAAGACGTTAGCGGCTTCAGGTATTTCTGGTTTTACGACTATGCTGCAGCACGTTCGTGAGAAAGCGCCGCTTAGGAGAACCGTTGACGCTTCTGAAATTGCGGATGCGGCACTCTTTTTATTATCGCCACTGTCTCGTGGGATTACAGGAGAAATCTTGCATGTTGATGGTGGTTATAACATCGTTGGCATGTAGTCACACTTCATACAACTTGTGGACCGACGGTTTCATTTGAGAGAGATTAGATTGTGGGTACACGTCGGCTACGAGGCTTAGTTTTAAGGCTCGCCTATCATCGAAAATTTGCGCTAGTGTCTGGGGTAGTTTTTCTTGCGGCCGCCTTTTGGTTAGCAGTGAATGATTATTCTTGGGAAGGCTCTCTCTCGGCAGGTTTTGGGATGATTATTGGAGCAACTGGCGTGGCTCTTGTGTTTATTGCGTTGAGCGGACGTCAACCGGACTGGGAGGAGTAATGTGCTGAGACGCTTTTCAATGGTGAGTCTGGGTGCTCCCTTTCGACTTGATATTGCCTTCACTACGTAATGAATATTGTTTGTTGTGAGTCGATATTCGAGTCTTGTTTTGATACATACGATCATCGGCTGTCGTGAACAATTGTTCGTGAGTCTTCCCGTCTGTCGGGAATATGGCAATCCCAATACTTGCCTTTAGTTTGATTCCTGAGTCTAACTTTGTTTCGATTGTTAGCGTCTCAAGACCGACAATCAATTCTTTATAAACTCTTTGAACTGTTTCGTTATTACACTCGGAAAGTATCAGAATAAATTCGTCGCCGGCGTACCGTGCACAGAAGTGTGATGGGGCGACGATCGAGCCGAGCATATGGCCAAAACTGCATAAGGCTTGGTCGCCGACGAGGTGGCCATAATGGTCATTGATTTGTTTGAACTGATCTAAGTCGATAACAAAGAGTGCTAATTGTGATTGTGTGCGCTTCGCACTGTTCAGTTCGTCTTTCAAGTGTTGTGTGAAAGCACGTCTGTTTGGTAGGCCGGTCAGTGGATCCGAAAGCGAATCGTACTGAGTCTGATTGAAGATCATGGAGTTCGCTACGATCGCTGAAATTTGAGGACTTACGGATTCGATTACGGATTGGTGTTCGGTTGTGTACGCATTCTGTTGTTTGTGGTAGAGAACTAACACACCGAGTAACCGCTCTTGGAATACAAGGGAAATTACAAGAGTAGATTGAAAGGTGGCGTTGATTCGGATATTGACCTTCGGGTTTATTTCGACAGTTGATGGTTGAAGATGAGTGAGCCAAAGTTTTGCTTGCTCTTCGAAAAGGAAAGGGTCGTTATTAATTAATTCCGCATTAACGCCTGATACAAATCGGCATGCCAGTTGTTCTTCATCATGTAAGAACAACACGCAGCATGAGTATTCAACAAGGCGTTGTAATTTTGCTGCAACAACGGTCATTGTTTCCGTGATGCCGACAGTAATGCTCAGCATTTGTGAGAACTCTGATACTGGTAACGAGTTCTTAAAATTTGTCTGAATGTCAGCGTGCCTTAGTGGGTTGCTTTTTGAAATCTTCACGGCTTTTTCCGGTCGGTTAGAAGGGGGCAGGACATCTAAGTTTCTTGAAGAAAAATGACGAGTACTTTAATGAGAATAATATTTTGATTCGCATCAAAAAACAGGTGTGTACTAAAATGTAATTAGACAAGCAGTCATAGTCGTTGCTGCGTCATAGAACAAAACGACAAACACTTTTGAGGTGCGTTTACGGTGCCACATCGCCCATCAGGTTTACCAGAGAATTCAACGAAGCGCCATCTCGGTGGGAAGGCAATACGCTATTACCGCCCTGTTGGAAGTCAGGAAGTTCGTGCGTTGATTGACCAAGGGTTTCAAGCCTTTAACGCTGGACGATTGTCCGAGGCTTGTGGCTTGTTCACAGAGAAAATGCTCGATCCTGACCATGATGCGACGATTGGACTCACAATTGCTGGAGCCATGACTCCCGCTGGGTTGGGCGGTTGTGTCATTGAACTGATGGGCCGTGGATTAGTGGATTTTGTTATCAGTACCGGCGCTAATCTTTACCACGACCTACATTATGCTCTGAATTTTACGCTTCATCGCGGGTCTCCTTTTCTTGATGACGTCGAGCTATATGAAGATGGAGTGATTCGCATTTACGACATACTTTTTCCAGCAACCGTGTTGCTGCAAACGGATGCTTATATCCGTGATTTTCTCATTCGTGAAAATTTGACAGGGCCTATGTCAAGTGCGGATTTTCATTATCGATTGGGTCGAGACCTTCTAGACCGTAACCCCGAGTGCGTTGAGTATTCTGTCGTCGCCAAAGCCGCCGAAGTAGGTGTGCCGCTGTATACCTCTTCACCTGGAGACAGTTCTATCGGTATGAATGTTGCTCGGCATGCACTCGTGGAAGGCAGCGACTTTATGATCGACCCGAACCAAGATGTTAATGAAGTTTGTGCCATTATCCTTGCTGGTAATAAGAATGGCTGCGTGATACTCGGTGGCGGTTCGCCAAAAAATTTCTATTTACAAGGACAACCTACCTTATGGGAGATTTATGGGATACAGAAAGGTGGCAATGATTATTTCATCCAAATGACGACGGACCAGGTTGTGTGGGGAGGGTTGTCTGGCGCAACACCTGCCGAGGCTGTTAGTTGGGGAAAGATAAACCCCGGCATGCTGCCGGATGCGGTTGTTGTGTATGCGGATTCCACTATCGCGTTTCCACTCTTTAGTGAATACGTGGTTGGTTCAGACAAGAATCAGCGACAGCTAAAGAAGCTTGTCCATCAGCGGGACGATCTAATAGCGTCGTTAACACAGCAGGCCCGAAAGGGAGTGTGACATTCACGGTTATTCATGCGGACGCTAGCTT
>MDTE01120752.1_pt1 | contig 48098 bp, 51 predicted proteins | sample 811231 | NCBI WGS metagenome assembly MDTE01 (sample SAMN05326651, study PRJNA326480) | marine metagenome | isolation source: seawater | place: Indian Ocean: Red Sea | collected 2010 | reverse complement strand
TAGGCCGACCTGGACGAATACCAGGGATAAAGCCACCGTTCTTCTGTAAGTTTTCTGCAAGATTTTGTTGCTGAAAGACAACAAGCGTATACACATAGGTGAAGACAATCACCAGAAGGAAAGTGAAGAGCCAGTACACACCACTAGTAGGACTTAGAGCCGATGCAATAGCCCCACCAGCATTAGCAACCCAGTCAATCTCGGAGCTCTCAAAGTAGCTTGCGACCGTACCAGGCAACAACATTAGTGAAAACGCAAAAATCAAAGGGATCATGCCAGCTGAATTGACCTTAAGAGGGATATGGGTGCTTTGCCCACCATACATTCGATTGCCACGAACTCTCTTCGCATATTGGACGGGAATTCGCCGTTGCGCTTCTTGAACAAAAACAATAGCCGCGATCATCATTAAGCCAATAATCACAACCGCAACAAAGCCTCCAATATTTTCACCTGAGAACAATGACTGCCCAAGCGCAGCAGGCGCCCCAGCAACTATTCCGGCAAAGATAATTATGGAAACCCCGTTACCAATACCATTCTCAGTGATCAGCTCACCCATCCATAAAAGGAACATGGTCCCCGCGGCCATCACAATCAGCATGACGATAATGTCAAAGGCCCCAAGGTTCGGAGACAGCAGACCTTGTTGAGCGGAGCGCAATATCTGGATCTGCCCAAATCCCTGAAGCATCGCGAAGGGAATTGTTGCAAGTCGAGTCCACTGAGCAATTTTCCTTCGCCCCGATTCACCTTCTTTTGAAAGTTCTTGAAGAGGCGGAATCAAGGGCACAAGAACCGTTGAAGCAATGTTAGCGGTTACATATGGATAGACACCCAAGGCAACAACCGAGAAATTTTCAAGCGCACCTCCAGATAACAAGTTCATAAAGCCGAGCAGTTGATTGCCAGAAAAAAATTCGCCAAGAAGTTCAGTGTTTACTCCTGGCAAGGGAATATGCGCCACAAATCTAAATACGATCAAAAGACCGACGGTGAAAAGGATCTTTCGTCTTACGTCGGGGAGCTGGAATGCGGCAATAGCCGACTCAATCAACCGCCAAGCTCCTCGATTGCTCCTCCAGCCGCTTCAATCTTGGCTTTCGCAGCTTTTGAAAACTTGGGCGCCCGAACCGTGAGCTTTTTCTCAAGGTCGCCGTCACCCAACACTTTAAAAAGGCCAGCTTGAATAATTCCTTTTCCAATGAGTTCTTCAGGGCCAACTATATCCCCGTCAGTAAATACTCCGAGCTGACTAACATTAAATGTTTGGTATTCCTGCCTAAACCGGGCATTCGTAAATCCACGTCTACTTGGAAATCTCATAAGTAAACGGGTTTGCCCCCCCTCATGACCGGGATAGGCCACACCTTTACCACTTCGAGAACGCTGACCCAGCGTACCCCGACCACCGGTCTTGCCTAGGCCCGACCCTTCACCACGACATAGACGGCGCCGTCGTTTATGGTTGGGGCCTGCTGCACTTATCTCATGCGGCTTCATACGTTGTCGCCCTCGGAGTTTCCTTGCTTGACTTCAACTAAATGCTGAACCACAGCAACCATCGCCCTAACATCAGACGTATCTGGACGAACAGATTCTCGACCAATTGACCCCAACCCCAAGGCAGCCAATGTCCGTCGTTGACCCTGTTTGGCCCCAATCGTACTTTTCGTCTGCCGAATCTGTAATTCAGGCATCTGACTTTACCTCGACAGGAGCCCGACGCCGGGCTATGGCCTCTTCAGGAATCTGTAACTCACCCAGGCCCATTAACGTTGCACGGACAACATTTACTGCATTGCTAGACCCAATGATCTTTGTCAGCAAGTTCTTTACACCTGCTAGTTCGAGAACAGCTCTCACGGCTCCCCCGGCAATCACACCGGTCCCAGGTCCGGCTGGCCTCAGCACTACCTTTGAGGCACGAAATGTACTTTCAACATAATGGGGAATTGACCCGTCTTCTGTTAAAGGAATATTGATCATGGAGCGCCGGGCTCTTTCCTGACCCTTTCGTATCGCATCCACAACCTCATTTGCCCGGCCGATCCCAACACCTACGCGACCACGCCTATCTCCGACGACAACTATCGCGTTGAAGCCAAAACGGCGCCCACCTTTAACAACCTTTGCCACACGATTAATTCGCACCACACGATCGTCAAGTCTTGAGGCATCACGATCAAGCGCTGTCGCATCACGCCTGCCACGATCATCATCACGCTCTATGGTCATATCACAACTCCAGCAGCCTTAACGGCTTCTGCCAACGCCTTAACCCGACCGTGATAACGGTTACCACCACGATCAAAAACCACAGCATTTATATTAAGTTCAGCGACACGTGAAGCAATCATTGCCCCAACCTCGGCCGCCTGCTCCATCTTGCCACCAGAATCATCTTGTTTTGAGCATGCAGCAGCCAAAGTCCTTCCCGACTCATCATCGATTACCTGTGCATAAATATGCTTGAGGCTCCTGTACACAGCCAGACGAGGCCTTTCGGGACTTCCTACTACTCGTTGCCTCAATCGTTGATGTCGCCTAGCTCGAGCGTTACGTCGAGATGCGCTCGGCGCCTTCCGGTTGCTCATCTTAGGCTGGAGCTCCTGCTGCCACCGCAGACTTACCAGGTTTACGTCGCACTACTTCCCCTTCATACCGAACCCCATGTCCTTTATAAGAATCGGCTGGTCTTATGCCCCGCAACTCAGCTGCCACTTGTCCAACCAGCTGTTTGTCGATCCCCTTGACAATCACGTGGGTTTGATCCGGAATATCGAACTCGATCCCCTCAGGGGCTTCGCGTCTTTGAGGGTGAGTGAAGCCCAACTGGAGATCGAGTGTTTTCCCCTGCATTTGAGCACGGTAACCAGTACCTCTTATTTCCAGACGCTTCTCATACCCAGAAGTAACACCGTGCACCATATTGAAGAGTAATTGACGCGCCAAACCATGGGCCGCTCTCGATTCGGGCTCATCATCCTGGCGGTCCACTAAAACCTGGCCCGCCTCTTGCCGGAAAACTATAGTCCTCGGCATTCGTTGAACAAGCTCACCCTTAGGGCCCTTAACAGTTGCCTGGTTGCCAGCGTCAATTGTTACGGCTACGCCATCAGGAAGATCGATTGGAACTTTTCCTACACGCGACATATCAGCTACCAGACGAAACAGAGAACTTCGCCGCCAAGTCGTCGCTTAGCAGCTTCAGGCCCCGTCATAACACCCTGAGAAGTTGAAAGAACCGCCGTACCTATACCACCCATCACCCGAGGGATCTCCCGTGATCTGGAATAGACCCGGAGCCCAGGACGACTAACACGTTTAGCGCCTCGAAACGTGGGCACGCCATCCAAATATTTCAACTTAAATTCAATCCATGAGAGATGGTCTTTTTCGATAACCTTCATTTCCTCAACATAGCCCTCGTCCAGCAATATCGAGCCCAGTCGCTCTTTACTTAATGAACGAGGAACACGAACCACGGTGTGCCGAGCAGCAGCACCGTTACGAAGACGGGTCAACATATCAGCGATTGGGTCAGTCATTTAGGTTTTACCAACTAGCCTTAGTCACACCAGGGACATGACCCTTAACAGCCATACCCCTGAAACAAATACGGCAGACGCCAAATGTTCTCATATATGCACGTGGCCTCCCACAAAGACGACAGCGATTACGATAACGGACCTTGTGGCGCAGCTTTCTTCCTCGAATAGAAGAGGATTCAAAATTTGGGTCCAAGAAAGCCGTGTGTTCACGCTTCCATTTTTCAATCTTTGATTTCTTTGCCATAGCTTCCCCTTAAGCTGCCTCTTCCATGCGTTCAAAAGGCATGCCCAGTAGCTCCAAAAGCCGAAGCGACTCAGCATCGGTGCTAGCTGTAGTCACAATGACTACTTGCAGCCCTCGAATTCGATCAATCTCATCGTAGTCAATCTCTGGGAAAATCAGTTGCTCAGAAATCCCTAAAGAATAGTTGCCACGACCATCGAAAGACTTGCGTGACACCCCTCGGAAATCCCGCAACCTAGGCAAGGCAACAGACACAAGACGATCTAGGAACTCGTACATGCGGACTCCCCGAACCGTCGCCTTGACCCCTATTCGTTCTCCCTCCCTCAACTTAAATGCCGCTACGCTCTTTTTCGCGCGAGTCACCACCGGTCGCTGACCCGTTATTGTCGCAACATCTCTAACTGTGTTCTCCACAGCTGAATCGTTTTCAATAGCTTCGCCCAACCCCACATTAACTACAATTCGGTCAAGCGCAGCAGCCTGATGCAGGTTGTCGTACCCAAATTCAGCCATAAGCTGAGGGCGAATCTCACTTCGATATCGATCAAGAAGACGAGCCATCAATCGTCAATCTTTTCGTTGCATTTTCGGCAGTGCCTATTCCTGGACCCATCATCACTCACGTTAATTACCGTTCTGGAAGTCTGGTCACAACTCGGACATACGTACATAACGTTAGAGGCATGCAATGGTGCATTGAACTCAATAATTCCAGCAGGCTGTCCCATGGCGCGTGGCCTCGCGTGCCGTTTTCGAAGATTAATCCCTTCCACAATGATTCGACCATTAGAAGGAATTACACGTTCAACTTCGCCACGACGACCAGCATCACGACCCTGAAGAACCTCCACCGTATCTCCCTTACGTATTCGGAACTTGCTATGAGGCATCGCTACAGCACCTCTGGAGCAAGCGAAACTATCCGCATAAAACTACGGTCACGCAACTCGCGACCCACTGGACCAAAGATTCTTGTCCCCCTCGGAACGTCACCCTCCAGTAAAACCGCCGCATTGTCATCAAAACGTATGCGTGAACCATCAGGCCTACGATATTCCTTGTTTACCCTAACAACCACAGCCTGAACCACCGAACCTTTCGGGACGGGACTATTAGGCGCAGCTTGCTTCACACTCGCAACAATGATGTCCCCAACGCTAGCGTATCTTCTGGTCGACCCTCCAAGGACGCGAATGCACATAAGCTCGCGCGCCCCGGTGTTGTCGGCGACTTTAAGACGACTTTGCTGCTGAATCATCGTCTTGCGCCCCTTCACGCTCGGTAGTGCCAATATCGGCATCGGACTCATCATCATCACTTACAACATTGTCACCGCTATGCCCGGATGCAGCTTCACCCAATATCTCAGGAGCAACTGAAGCGTTAACAGCTTCCCTCTCTTCTTCAGACAATTCACTGCGCTCCAGAACACCCACTAACCGCCAACGCTTTCTTCTGCTTATGGGCCGAGATTCTTCAATCTCTACCACATCTCCTGCTCGGCATATGTTTTCAGGATCATGTGTCATGAAGCGACGCCGGGTTCTTACGGCCTTCCCATAGATCCTGTGCCGCTGCACAGATTCGATTTCAACGACAATGGTCTTATCTGCTCGGTCACTAGTAACCTGCCCGACACGACGGGCTCTCTCACCTATTGGCATGCTATTCACGCTTCCCGTATTCGACTGTAGCCAGCTCACGCTCACGCTGAACCGTCAGCATTCGGGCAACTTCTCGCCGAAGTTGGCGCAAACGAGAGGTGTCCGGCAGCTGGAGAGTCGCATGCTGCACCCGTAGCCGCAGTAGTTCTTCTTTAGTCTCCATGATTCGAGCGCCAAGTTCGCCTTCATTCAAACCACGAAGTTCATTCATATCAGCCAACAACAACCTCCGCATCTCGAGACACCACACGTGTGCGGACAGATAATTTGTGGGAGGCTAATCTAAGAGCCTCTCTTGCCATCTCTTCCTCCACACCGGCAAGCTCAAAAATTATCCTGCCTGGCTTAACCACAGCTACCCACTTTTCTACATTTCCTTTCCCACTGCCCATGCGTACCTCAGCGGGCTTTTCAGAAACAGGCTTGTCAGGAAATATACGAATCCATACTTGCCCTGACCGCTGTATGGCTCGAGTTATCGAACGACGCCCCGCTTCAATCTCCCTACTATCAACCCAGCCAACAGTGGTTGCCTGCAAACCAAAGTCGCCCGAATCAAGCGTACTTCCGCGCCTAGCCTGGCCCCGGCGCTTACCACGGTGAGCTTTTCGAAACTTGGTTCGTTTGGGCATCAACATAAGCTAGGTCCTTGCCGCCGATCTTCGCCCGCTCGGAGCCGGTCGTGAGACCTGTTCCTCCAGCAATTTTGCCTGCTCCCGCATGTTGCCTCGATGAATCCAGGCCTTTACACCTATCCGGCCAGCAGTGGTTCGCGCTTCTGCTAGGCCATAATCAATATTCGCATCCAGCGTCTGCAGCGGCACCGTACCGAGGATTTCAAATTCGGTCCGTGACATTTCACGACCTCCGAGACGTCCAGCCACCATAATTTTCACGCCGTCAGCACCAGCTCGCATTGTCCGTTCCGCTGTCATCTTGATAGCACGACGGAAGGAAACACGGCGCTCAAGCTGATCTGCGACGTTCCGAGCCACGAGAAAAGCGTCAAGCTCAGGCTGATCTATCTCCTGAACATCCACAACCACTCGCCTGCCTGTCTGCTTTTGGATCCGCTTCTGAATTTCTTCCCGATTACTTCCACCGCGGCCAATAACAATCCCAGGCCGCGCAGTGTGAATAACAACTCGAGCCTGACTAACGTTGCGTTCAATTTCAATCTTTGAAACACCAGCTCCAAAACCCCGACGTCGCCGGCCGCCGCCACGCCGTGCATCTCGACCACCGGGAGCTTCAAGGTACTTCCTGACCAGGTTTCGTATTTCGATATCCTCAAGCAACAAAGCCGTGTAGTCACGATCCGCATACCACGTGCTTTCCCAACGAGTCGTATGCCCTAGCCGGTAGCCTATTGGATGAACTTTTCGCCCCATTTTTTAAATCACCGATCCTCTACCACTACAGTAATGTGACCGGAACGTTTCCGATACAGTCCAGCACGACCACGGGCTTTAGCCCGGAACCTCCGAAGAGACGGCCCATCATCAATCGTTATGGTGCTCACGTGAAGAGCGCCACGGTCCAGAGCATAATTGTTCTCAGCATTCGCAACTGCCGATTTGACAACCTTAGTGATTGCTTCGGCCGCTCTATTTGGCATGAAAGCTAACATCGCCAGAGCTTCCTCAATGCGAAGCCCTGAAACCTCACGAGCAATTGCACGGCATCTTCGGGGAGACATTCGTACATATTTGGCTGTTGCGGAAACCTCCACGACCTTACGCTCCCATCGGCGCCGTCGACCGACTACTCGAGTGACTTCTAAACGTTCGGGTCGGAGCAAATTCCCCAAGGCGATGCCCAACCATGTTCTCCGATAAATAGACAGGTATATGTCGGCGCCCATCATGCACAGCGATCGTCAACCCGACCATTTCAGGAGTAATCACACTCGCTCGACTCCATGTTCGAATAACTTGCTTAGTGCGACTTCGACTCGCCTCAGCAACCTTTTTTTCCAGCTTTGGGTGTATGTACCAACCCTTTTTTGTACTCCGAGACATTCGAGCCTACCTATTCCGTCTTCTAATAATAAACCTATCGCTTCGCCGCCGGCCTAGTCGAGTCTTTCTCGTAGCCGGCTTGCCCCACGGCGTCTTTGGACCAGGCATTCCAATGGGAGCCTTAGCTTCACCACCGCCATGCGGATGATCAGCAGGATTCATCGCAGCACCTCGCACATGGGGGCGTCGTCGGCGCCACCTCATTCGTCCGGCTTTCCCGGCCGACTGATTACTGTGATCAACATTTCCAACACGACCGACTGTAGCCATGCACTTGGCAGGAACTTGTCGCATTTCGCCAGATGGCAGACGCAAGGTTGCGAGACCACGATCCTTTGCCATCAACTGACAAACCATGCCCGCTGACCGCACAAGTTGAGCACCGCGACCAGGAGTTAGCTCTACAGCATGGATCTCGGTACCCGCTGGAACTTGCTCAAGCGGCATCGCATTACCAGGAGTCGGCTCAACACCCGAACCTGAAACAATCTCCTGCCCCTCGCTCACACCAACCGGAGCCAAAATGTATCGCTTTTCCCCATCACGATAATGGAGCAAGGCGATATGGGCAGACCTGTTCGGATCATATTCAATGCTTGCAACCACGGCCGGGACGCCGTCCTTGTCTCGAAGCCAGTCAATCACACGGTATCTTCGGCGAGCACCACCGCCCCGATGCCGGACGGTCACTCGACCTGTATTATTCCGGCCGGCATGTCTCTGAAGAGGCCTCAACAAGTTCTTTAGGGGTGGCTTCCCCGACAATTCCTCGTTGTCGACCGCCACATAGCCACGTCTACCCGGCGACGTAGGATTAAAGTTCTTTAACCCCATGGATCAAGCACCAGGGACAATTTCTATGCTGTGGCCCTCACCGAGGGTCACAACGGCTTTACGCCAGTTAGGTCTATGACCTTGCGATCGCCCATATCTACGAGGCTTCCCCCGAACATTCATGACATTCACGGAGTCAACTTCAACATGAAACATAGTCTCGACCGCACGCGCAATTTCTAATTTTGGCGCACCTACTCTCACCTCGAAGGCGTACTTACGTTGCTCGGCAAGACCCGTTGACTTCTCGGTCACTATCGGCTTCACAATCACATCAGCAGGATTCAAGACATAACCCTCTCACGTAAGAGCGCCAAGGCCCCCTCACTCGCAACAATATGATCTGCAACCGCAGCCTCGTAAAAACTCATTGAATCAGCCCTGACAACTTGAACGCCCGGAATGTTTCGAGCAGAGCGCAGCAATCCTTCCGGGGGCTCCACATCAACCAAAAGAATCCGCCCTTTAAGCCCTGCCGCCTCGATCCACTCAGCTCGCTCTTTAGTTTTAGCAAAGTCTCCCCAAGATCTGGCCACACTTACGCAGCCTGAATCTGTCATAGCCGCCAAAACACCTCGCACGGCGATCTTACGTTCACGCCTGCTCATTTGGGCTCGAATTTGTCGGGGTCGTGGACCGAAGGCCACCGACCCTCCTCGTCGAGTCGGAGAGTTGGCGCTACCTGCCCTAGCTCTTCCGGTACCCTTCTGACGGTAAAGCTTTGCCGTGCTGCCAGTCACTTCAGATCGACTCTGTGTGCTCGAGGTTCCTTGTCGCTGATTGGTTGCATGAGTCTCCAAAGCCCGCTTCAACAACTCTGAGCTCACATCCGCCAACCCAAAATCGCCCTTGTTAAGCACCACAATGTCACCGGCACCATCACTATTACGTGCCATTATCCGCACCTCTGACTGAAGCAGGACCAACTGTCACGATTGAATTTCTTGGACCAGGCACCGAGCCAACAACCATCAAAAGCCCTCGGTCAACATCGACTCTTGCCAACGGTAAATTTCTTGCAGTCTTCCTTTCGCCACCCATGCGCCCCCCCATACGGGTCCCCTTAAACACACGACCCGGGGTAGTTCCGGCACCAACTGAACCAGGGGCTCGAAGACGGTCAGACTGGCCATGAGTACGCTGGCCACCTCTAAATCCATGACGCTTTACCACTCCGGCAAATCCCTTACCTTTTGAGATACCAATAACATCAACAACGGAACCGAATTCTATGTCGGCGACCGTAAGCTCTAGCCCAACTTCAAGATCGCTAGAGGACTGAATAGGGAACTCTTTTAGTACTCGGTATGCCGGAAGGCGTCCTAAGTGACCTCGCTCAGCCTGCGTCAATCGTCGCTCTGCAACAGGATCAAAACCTAGTTGAACTGCAGAATAGCCATCGGAGTCCTCATCCTTAATTTGAGTCACATGGCATGGGCCAGCTTGAATAACCGACACGCCTAACGCCCGACCATCCTCATCAAAGATCTGCGTCATACCCAACTTACGACCAATTAAACCAACAGCCATAGCTACGACTTCAACTCAATATCGACGCCGCTTGCAAGTTGCAAGCGAAGAAGCTCGTCCATGGTTTGCTGGGTAGGCTCAATAACATCAATCAAACGTTTATGAGTCCGCATTTCAAACTGTTCACGAGAATCCTTGTCAATAAATGGAGATCGAATTACGGTCCAAGACTTACGCTCGGTTGGCAGTGGGATTGGCCCACGAACATCCGCACCCGTCCGACCAGCAGTTTCGATGATACGCCTTGCTGCATCATCTAGAACGCGGTGATCGTAGGCCTTTAGCCGAATACGAATGCGCTGAGCAGGAGATTGCCTTCGTGAACGCGGCGGGGACTTCGACCGCCCCCCCCCTTTAGCATCGGAAGGCTTGCCTACTGGAGCTTTGGATCGCGGTGCAGCCATAGACTTACTTGACTATCGAGGTCACAACGCCTGCCCCGACTGTCACTCCACCTTCACGAATAGCAAAGTTGACGCCATCCTCAAGTGCGATGGGCTGGTGCAGACGAACGGTCATCTCCACGTTGTCACCCGGCACAACCATTTCGGTGCCATCCGGCAACTCGACTTCGCCGGTCACATCAGTCGTACGGATATAAAACTGAGGTCGATAGCCAGAGAAAACTGGTGTGTGCCTACCACCCTCGTCACGAGTCAATACATACACCTGTGCCTTAAACTCGGTATGCGGGGTGATTGATCCTTTCGCTGCGAGAACCATGCCTCGCTGCACCTCTTCACGCTCAATACCACGAATCAGACAACCAACATTGTCGCCCGCCACACCCTCATCCAGGGTCTTTCGAAACATCTCGACACCGGTGACCACTCTTTGATCGATCGAGTCACTCATGCCGACGATATCGATTTCATCACCGGTATTGACCTTCCCGCGTTCCACCCGTCCCGTAACGACGGTCCCTCGTCCTTTGATCCCAAAAACATCCTCGACCGGCATCAAGAACGGCTGATCCACCGGCCTGTCGGGCATAGGAATGTACTCATCAACATGATCCATCAGCTCAATAATTGGCTTGTACTCAGGCGCATCGATATCGGTGCTTTCTGACTCCAGCGCTGCCAGACCACTTCCATGAATAATAGGCGCGTTATCTCCATCAAAATCATATTTGTTTAACAGGTCCCGCAATTCCAGTTCAACCAATTCAACCAGCTCTGGATCATCGACCAGGTCCACCTTGTTAAGAAAGACCACGATAGCCGGAACGTCAACCTGCCTTGCAAGAAGAATATGCTCAAAAGTCTGGGGCATAGGCCCGTCATCAGCACCGACCACGAGGATTGCACCATCCATCTGGGCGGCACCGGTGATCATGTTCTTAATATAGTCGCGATGCCCAGGAGCATCGATGTGAGCGTAGTGCCGGCTCTCCGTCTCATACTCCGCATGAGTGATGGAAATCGTGATACCACGCTCCTTCTCCTCTGGAGCACGATCGATCTGATCAAAAGCCATAAACTCCGCCGTTCCACGGAGTGAAAGAACTTTTGTAATCGCCGCCGTCAACGTTGTCTTACCGTGATCGACGTGACCAATCGTCCCGACATTCACATGAGGCTTCGTTCGTTCAAATTGTTCCCGTGCCATTCGTTCCTCAGCTCCTACTCGTACACATGAGCCACTACGAAACGGGCTCTAATATTCCGTCCGCGGCATCAACACTACGTGAGACCGCGTAATGAGAGAACTCCATCGAGAACGTCCCGCGACCCTGTGTCGCCGAACGCAACTCGTTAGCGTACCCGAACATTGTTGCTAGGGGTACCTCTGCGTCGACTATATGAGAGCCTACGCGAAGATCTGTCCCATGAATATTGCCACGTTTTGCGGCAAGACCAGCCAAAACATCGCCAACATACTCCTCGGGCACCACTACCTGCACCGTCATCATGGGCTCCATTACATCAGTTCGGGATCTCTTGAGCGCATCTTCAACAGCCATAGACCCCGCTATCTCAAAAGCAATTTCCGAGGAATCAACCTCGTGAAAAGACCCATCAACCACCGTCACTTTAACGTCCGTAACCTCTAGTCCATGAGGACCGCTCTCCAATCCCCGCTTAACGCCACGCTCAGCTGCAGGAATAAACTGGATTGGTATTGACCCACCGACGATGCGTCTTTCGACTTCGACACCAGCCCCGATCGGAAGTGGCTCCAGGTCAACTGACACATCGCCAAATTGACCCCGACCACCTGACTGCCGAACAAATCGTCCGCGTCCAGAAGATTCTTTTCTAGGTCGTTCACGATACGAGACCTGAGGACGCCCAATGTTGGCCTCAACCCGATACTCCCTAAGCAAACGATCAACAATCACTTCAAGGTGAAGCTCACCCATTCCCGCAATCAGGGTCTGGCCTGTCTCTTTGTTCCCACTAATACGAAAAGTCGGATCTTCCTCGCTTAGACGACGAAGGGCATCAATAATCTTGTCTTGATCAGCTCGGCTTTTTGGTTCTATTGCAATAGTCACCACTGGCTCAGGAAACGCGATCGATTCAAGGACCAGTGGATGTTCGGGGTCAGACAGCGTGTCACCGGTATTCGCCGTACGAACACCGACAGCAGCAAGAATATCTCCAAAACTAATCGAGTCTTTGACTTCTTCACGCTCATCCGCATGCATTCTCAGAACCCGAGTTAAGCGTTCTCGCTTATTTGCAGTCGTGTTTAGCACGGTCGCGCCTGGTTCAATTGAGCCCGAATAGACTCGGAAGTATGCAAGTTTTCCAGCGTGCGGATCAGCAACAATCTTGAACGCGATCGCAGAAAAGGGCTCATCTTCTGCAGGGTGCCGCTTTTCTTCGTCTCCTGTATCTGGATTAACACCTTCTATTGGCGGCATGTCCAGCGGCGAGGGCAAAAAGTCTGTAATCGCATCCAGCAACGGCTCAATACCTTTGTTACGAAGCGCTGTGCCAGCAAGTACAGGAACTCCCTGAACCGACACCGTGAGCCTCCGTAGCGAGGCCTTAAGTTCCTCTTTCGGAATCTCTTCGCCTTCGAGGAATTTTTCTGCAATATCGTCGTCGATCTCTGCCAACGACTCCACCATCATTTCCCTCGCCTCAGTGGCAAGAGCAAGGATTTCTTCAGGGATTTCCCCGCGCTCCGGTGGACTCAACTCGTTGTCAGGCCATGTGACAGCCTGCATTTCAACAAGGTCGACAATTCCACGAAAATCGTCCTCTGCGCCTATCGGGATTTGGATGGGAACAGGATTTGCTCCAAGTCGCTCCCGCACCGATTCGACAGAGGCAGCAAAATCAGCGCCCCTTCTGTCCATTTTATTGATGAATGCGACGCGGGGAACACTGTATCGGTCCGCCTGACGCCACACAGTCTCCGACTGCGGCTCCACACCATTTACCGCGTCAAAAACAACAACACCACCGTCAAGCACTCTTAGCGACCGTTCGACCTCAGCCGTAAAATCAACATGGCCAGGGGTGTCGATTATGTTGATTTGATGGTCATTCCATGACGCGGAAGTTGCCGCAGCAACAATAGTGATGCCCCGTTCCCGTTCTTGTGCCATCCAATCCATCTGCGCATTTCCTTCATGGACCTCACCGACACGGTGAATTCGCCCACAAAAAAACAGGATTCTTTCAGTAGTGGTGGTCTTCCCTGCGTCAATATGCGCAATAATCCCAATGTTGCGAGTACGCGTAGTGTCAGTCTTCGTCATAGTCGTTTTCTACAGCGGTTTACTAGTAGGCGTAAATCGCGAAAGCCCTGTTTGCTTCCGCCATTCGATGGACCTCATCACGTCGACGGACAGCGCCACCTTGTCCATCGGCAGCCTCGAGCAGTTCAGCCGCTAGACGTTCACGCATGGATCTTCCCGATCTATTTCTCGAACTGTCAATAATCCATCTAACCGCAAGCGAATAACGGCGATCTCCGCGAATCTCTACCGGAACCTGGTAATTGGCGCCCCCAACACGGCGAGGCTTTACTTCAACTTGGGGCATCACGTTTCGCACCGCATTCTCAAAGGTATCTATGGCCGGTGTTCCTGACCTAGCTTCAACAATATCGAAGGCCCCGTACACAATCGACTGAGCCACAGACTTCTTACCGCTATTCATAACCTTATTAATAAACCTTTGGACGGTACGATTGTTAAATCGAGGGTCAGGCGGTATCACTCTCTTTTCAGGACGTTTACGTCGTGACACTAGACCACCGCTACCAAACGATAATTTTTATCAAAATTCATGTTTCGTGCCATCAGTTCAGATTCGGGCTAGCCGCCTCGTTTTGTCCCATATTTTGATCGACGTCTGCGCCTTCCGTCTACACCATCAGCATCTAAGGTTCCCCGCACAATGTGATACCTAACACCTGGCAAATCTCGCACCCTGCCCCCACGGATAAGAACCACCGAATGCTCCTGCAACCTATGGCCCTCACCGGGAATATAGGCAGTAACTTCTATTCCGTTGGAAAGCCGCACCCTCGCAACCTTACGCAACGCAGAATTTGGTTTCTTGGGCGTCACTGTACGCACTAATGTGCACACACCACGCTTCTGGGGTGATCCTTGATCACGCAGCATGCGTCGGCGGAGCCCGTTGTATGCAAAATGCAAGGCAGGCGCAGTGACCTTGCCCTTACGTTTCTTTCGGCCTTTACGGACCAATTGATTAATTGTTGGCACAAACCGACCTATCACAAAGACATTTCAGAAAAATAACCCATGGCAAGCGAGGTTGCCTTGGGCTATTCAAAGCTATCACCGGTCGGTTTCACCGTCAACAACTTTGCCCTCACCTTCATCCTTCAGCCCACCACCATCGACCGACGTCTCGCCAACCTCATCCTCAGAAGGCCGCAAAAACCCGGAAAATTCATCGCCTTCCTCAGGACTCGAAGGATCTTCGATTCCAGCAAGAAGCTCCTCATCCGGACCTGGTATGGTCGAAGCTATCGATCCTTCAGTCGCTTGTGAATCCCTGCCCGAACCATCCGGCGCATCCACCCCCTCCATCGGAAGCCCCTCCGACATGTCCATGGCTTCCGTATCAAGCAAGGTCTCCGAGGATGAATCGGCCAGTTCAAGATCGGTTTTTCGATTCCACCCACTACCAGCTGGAATCAATTTACCAATAATCACATTCTCTTTAAGACCATGAAGGTTGTCGGTCTTGCCCTCAACAACCGCCTCAGTTAGTACTCGCGTGGTGTCCTGAAAAGAGGCGGCAGCCAAGAAACTCTCATTGTTCAATGAAGCCTTAGTCACACCAAGAAGAACCGCGTGTGAAGTAGCGGCTCTACCTCCACCACTTCGAACCTCGTCATTGCGTTCCGTGAACATGGCACGATCAACCAATGTCCCCGGGAGGAACTCGGTATCACCCGCAAGATCGACTACTTCACGTCGAAGCATTTGCCTGATAATGATTTCAATATGCTTGTCATTAACAGCTACACCAACCATCCCATAGGTCTGTTGGATTTCATGAACAATATATTTCTGTAGAGCCTCACGGCCGCGTAACCGAAGAATATCTTGAGGGTTAAGCGCGCCTTCAGTAATTTGGTCGCCCTTACGAACAAGATCACCGTCCCTCACAAGAACTTTTTGCTCAGGATTTATCGGATAGTCGTTGTCCTCTACGACCTCAGACCTCAAGAGGATCTTGCCCTTCTGGATTTCCACAACGCCATCAGCCGGTGCAGAAATCCCCGTGTCAGAAACCTTGGCCAGAGCCCTCTTACTAATGGTTTTTGACTTACTCTTGGCCTTTCGAGCCAACATGTCCTCAGCCGATTCACGAGGCAGGGCCAATGTCGCCCCACTCTCCACTGACTGACCATCTTCCACTATCGGAATCATCCCCTTGCCCAGCCGCTCTTCGTAATCCCTAAGATGGGTTGACACAATACGAACCCTGGATTGACCATCCTCTTCAACTAATTCGACCGTGCCATCAATGTCACTCATGACAGCAACACCCTTAGGCACACGAGCCTCAAAAAGTTCTTCGACGCGGGGCAGCCCCGCAACAACATCCAGACCCTCCACAGTGGCGATCCCACCCATATGAAAGGTTCTCATTGTTAGCTGAGTAGCAGGCTCGCCCATCGATTGAGCAGCAATAATTCCGACGGCTGCACCTTCGGCAACCAATTCATGGCGAGCAAGATCCATTCCGTAACACGCCTGGCACACTCCACGGGCATTTGCACAGGTCATAGGTGACCGCACTAGAGCGGAGAGCACACCAGCCTCATCAATTTTCTTCACCAAAACATGGTCAACGAGCGTTCCAACAGGGACCAATATCTCCCCTGTATCGGGATGAATAATAGGCTCAGCCGGGAAACGACCGAAACACCTCGTTCCGACCGAAAGAAGAACGCCGTCAGGATCAGGCTCAACCGGCACACCACCTGTTGACCCACAGTCGTCCCCCATCACAATTACGTCTTGGGCCACATCAACTAGGCGTCTCGTGAGATACCCACTGTCGGCTGTACGCAACGCAGTATCGGCCAGTCCCTTTCGTCCTCCATGCGTTGATATGAAGTATTCAAGAACGGACATACCTTCTCGGAAATTTGCCCTGACCGGCATTTCAATGATGGCGCCGGTAGGATTGGCCATAAGCCCCCGCATGCCAGAAATCTGTCGGATTTGATCAAAATTACCCTTGGCAGCACCCGAGTTGCCCATCATGAATACAGGGCTCATTGAATCCAAGTTTGTCTCAACAGAACTGGAAACCTCTGCCATAGCATCGGTCCAGTTCTTCACCGTAAGCTGGTATCGTTCTGCATCGGTAATTAAACCCTTGTCAAAATTATCTTTGATCTGGCCAACAGCCTCGTTAGTCCTTGCGAGGACGTCCTTCTTAACCTCAGGTATCTGTAAATCCCATATACCAACCGTCACGCCGGATTTAGTGGCCCACATCATGCCGAGGTTCTTGATCTTGTCAGCAACGTCACTCGTGACATCCATTCCAGCCGTATAAAAGACACCCTCGATCACACGAGACAAGCCACGCTTATCAAGTCGCTCATTCACAAAACGAAGTTCTCGAGGAATTGCCTGATTAAGAATGATTCGCCCCACCGAAGTCTCTACAAAGGACTCATCACCGGTCCCTACCTCGTCAACAGGAAAATCCTCAGGCGTGACCCGAATCTTGATTTTCGCCTGAAGATCAACGGCCTCATGCTCAAATGCCAGTACAGCGTCTTCAAAATTAGCGAAGGACTTACCCTCGCCTAGCGCAGAATCTTTTATTTCCGTCAGGTAATAACACCCAAGAACCATATCCTTGGTCGGGCTGATAATCGGTGCACCATCTGATGGAGACAGGATGTTCCGGGTGCTCATCATTATCTGCCGGGCTTCCTCTTGGGCAACACGACTCAACGGCACGTGCACGGCCATTTGATCACCATCGAAATCCGCATTGAACGCCGTACAAACCAGCGGGTGAATCTGGATAGCACTGCCCCTGACCAGAATGATGTCAAAAGCTTGGATACCGAGCCTATGCAACGTCGGAGCTCTATTCAGCAAAACGGGATGGTCCTTTGTGACTTCCTCAAGTGCATCCCACACCACAGATTCAGGGTGCTCAACCATGCGCTTAGCACTCTTAATGTTGCTGGCGTATCCGTAGTCAACTAATTTCCGCATTACAAATGGCTTGAACAGCTCAAGCGCCATCTTGGTGGGAAGCCCACATTGATTAAGCTTCAGATGTGGCCCAACCACAATCACCGAACGGCCTGAGTAGTCGACCCTCTTGCCAAGCAGATTTTGACGGAAACGCCCCTGCTTACCTCTCAGCAGATCACTCAATGACTTATAAGCGTGATTAGATGATCCCGTTACAGCTCGTCCACGACGCCCGTTATCGATAAGCGCATCAACTGACTCCTGCAACATTCTCTTTTCGTTACGGATGATAATTTCAGGTGCGCCTAGTTCAACCAACCGCTTGAGTCGATTGTTTCGATTTATCACTCGTCTATACAGGTCATTAAGATCGCTTGTCGCGAACCTTCCCCCGTCTAACTGAACCATCGGCCGCAACTCAGGCGGGAGAACAGGCAAAACAGTCTGAATCATCCAGTCAGGTTCGTTCGCCGACCGGCGAAAAGCCTCTACCACCTTTAATCGCTTCGTCGCCTTTTTTCGTCTCTGAATGGAATTAGATTCCAATTCATCTCTCAGAAAATCTGCTAGCGAATCAAGATCTACACGTCGGATCAAATCAAGAATAGCTTCCGCACCTATCCCAGCTTCGAATATGTCAGCACAGGTACGAGATAACTGTTGATACCGAGGTTCGGATAGAAGTTGATGCAACTCCAACGTTCCCAGATCGTCCCGACGTTGTTCGTAGTATTCACGCGCATCAGCTATTTCTTGGGCCCGTTCTTCTTCGATACGAGCAACTTCCTGCTCCGTCTCACGACTTTGTGCAGCCTTCGCGAAGTCAAACCGCTCCTTGGCGCTATTTTTTTCATCTTCGGAACCTGATTTGACAACTTCACCGGGCTCGTCAGTGGCATCTGTCTCGGATTCAGATGTTCCCTGCTCCTCCACCTCGCCCAGTCTCTGCAGCTCATCTTCGAGTTGCACATCCAGTTGGGCAAGTTGCTCTTGCAGTTGGTCGGCTTCACTTGCCGCCCGAACATCCATAGCTTCGTTGATTTCATCACATCTCGCTGCCAAATCTTGTTCGATCCGCCCAAGCGCTTCATCCCGCGCCTCCTCATCAAGCTCAGTGACGATGAAGGAGGCAAAATAGACAATCTTTTCAAGATCCCTCGGCGTGATATCGATTATTTGTCCTATCCGGCTCGGAGTACCTTTAAGAAACCAGATATGAGTAATTGGCGCAGCAAGTTCAATGTGGCCCATACGTTCACGCCGAACCCTGGAGCGCGTCACCTCTACCCCGCACTTATCACAAATTATGCCTCGGAACCTGATTCGCTTGTATTTCCCACAAGCACACTCCCAGTCCTTAGTCGGACCAAAAATACGCTCACAGAAAAGCCCGTCACGCTCAGGCTTTAACGTCCTGTAGTTGATGGTTTCCGGCTTAACAACCTCTCCGTACGACCATGATCGGATCTGATCAGGGGACGCCAAATGAATCCGAATCGCACTAAATTTGTTTACTTCAAGCATTAGCCGAGTTCCTCCTAAAGACGGTACTCGCGACCCTGAATATTTATTCCTTCTAAATCGGGCAGCAGATCATGCGTCTGATCACTCGCCAGGGCGACTTCCTCTTCAGATTCATCGAGAATATCCACCGCCACCCCCAGACTCTGTAGCTCCTTCACAAGGACACGAAATGATTCCGGTATTCCGGGCTCAAGAATCGTCTCCCCCTTCACAATCGCTTCATAAGTCTTCACTCGCCCAAGAATGTCATCTGACTTTACGGTCAACATTTCCTGAAGTGTATGAGCGGCTCCATAAGCCTCCAAAGCCCACACCTCCATTTCCCCAAACCTCTGACCCCCCATTTGAGCTTTACCACCCAGCGGCTGCTGAGTGATCAGCGAGTATGGGCCCGTTGACCGAGCGTGAATCTTGTCATCGACCATGTGGCCAAGCTTCATCATATAAAGAACACCAACGGTGACTTCTTGATCAAAAGGTTGGCCATTTCGACCGTCATACAACTTAGCCTTACCATCTGCAGGAAGGCCCGCCTCCTTAAGAACAGCACCTATGTCCTCTTCTGTCGCCCCATCAAAAACCGGAGTAACAGCACGAAAACCAAGCTTTTCCGCAGCCCAACCGAGATGAGTCTCGAGCGTCTGACCCACGTTCATTCTCGAAGCAACACCCAACGGGTTGAGAATTATGTCGACAGGAGTTCCATCTTCTAAGTAAGGCATGTCCTCTTGGGGAAGGATCATGGAAATAACACCTTTGTTTCCATGACGACCGGCCATCTTGTCACCGACCATGAGCTTCCGCTTAGAGGCAACACTTACACGAATCATCTCAGTGACACCAGCCTGCAGATCATCGCCCTCGTCAATAGAAAATCTACGCACGTCAAGCACCCGACCATACTCACCTGCAGGAACATGCTTTGAGGTGTCCTTCACCTCCCTAGCATCACGACCAAAAATTGCACGGAGAAGCCGGTCTTCACCTGAAAGCTCCGTCTCCCCCTTGGGAGTTATCTTCCCAACGAGAATGTCGTCGTGGCTTACTTCAGCCCCAACATAAACAACACCAGTGTCATCTAAATTCCTCAAAGCCTCTTCGTTTTGGTTCGGAATATCTCGTGTTATTTCCTCAGGACCAAGCTTTGTATCCCGAGCTTCCACCTCGTACTTCTCGATGTGAATCGAGGTGAACACGTCTTCCTTCAACAATCTTTCACTTACAACGATTGCGTCTTCGTAGTTCCCGCCCTCCCAGAACATAAACGCCACCACAATATTCTGGCCCAACGAGATCATTCCATCATCAGTAGCCATACTTTCGGCTATGACTTGACCAGCCTTGATCTTGTCACCCACCGAAACCGCAGGACGCTGGCTAATACATGTTGCGGTATTGGACCTCTCAAACTTTCGCAGCCTATATATATGTTCGTCCGCCGAACCACCTTCATCAACCACTACTTCCCTGGAAGTAACTTGGGTCACAACACCTGCTTTGTCAGCCAAAATCATGTGACCAGAATCCCGCGCTGCCATCCGCTCCATTCCCGTCGACACAAGTGGTGCAGTCGGCTGAATCAGTGGCACTGCCTGACGTTGCATATTGGCGCCCATCAAGGCCCTGTTCGCGTCGTCATGCTCAAGAAATGGGATCATTGCAGTAGGGACACTTACGATTTGCTGAGGAGAAGAATCCACAAAATCAAGATCTATAGCGCTAGCTTCAAAGATCAGCTCACCTTTGCGGACTGAGACTCGATCCGCCTCAATCTCACCATCTTCATTAATCGCGATAGTTGCCTGCCCTATCGTGCAAAGCTCCTCTTCGTCAGCCGTCAAATAGACAATCTCATTCGTAACAACAGGACGAACACGGACCTCTAGATCTTCAGCGCTGCCAGCCCTGGAGATTTCATTCGCAAGAGCCTTACCTATGACATCGCCCGTTCGAGCAATTGCCTTCCTCGAGCCCGACCCAAAGAAGGGCTTAGCCACGGTTCGACCAATTAATGCCTCAACGTCTTTAGCACTAACTGTTGATTCAACACGACGATACGGGGTCTCGATAAATCCATACCGGTTCATACGCGCGAGCGTAGAAAGAGTGTTAATCAAGCCAATGTTGGGCCCTTCCGGTGTTTCAATCGGACACACCCGGCCATAGTGGCTATAGTGAACATCTCTAACATCAAAACCTGCCCGTTCACGAGACAAACCACCTGGCCCCATAGCACTCAGTCGACGCTTGTGAGCAAGTTCAGCTAGCGGATTAGCTTGATCCATAAACTGAGACAGCTGGCTTCCACCGAAAAATTCCTTTATAGCTGCAGTTACAGGCCTCGTATTTATTAGGCCCGAAGGTGTGGCTTCGGCAGCATCTTGAATACTCATCCGTTCCTTAATCACCCGTTCCATACGGAGAAGCCCGACACGGAATTGATCGGCGAGCAATTCACCTACAGCCCGAACACGCCTGTTTCCAAGGTGGTCTATATGGTCGGGTTCACCTTGGACCACGTTTAGACGGACAATCTCTCGAACAATTTCCACCAAATCAGCTGGGAGCAAGGTCCGAAGTTCGTCTTTGGTTTTACGACCAAGTCGCTTGTCGAGCTTGTACCGCCCAACTGGGCCCAGATCGTATCTGCGCGGGTTAAAGAACGTCTGATCAATTAATGACCGGGAACTATCCACCGTGGCCGGATCACCCGGTCGAAGCCGGTGATAAAGCTCGATTAAGCCATCCTCCGTACTAAAGGCAAGATCTTTACGAGAGGAAGGATCACCAATTGTCGATTCAATAAACCGATGATCAGGATCAGCGTCAACATCTTTAAATTCCTGCAGAAGCGCAGCATCCTCACCAAGGCCAGGCTCGACAGCACGCAAAAACGTGGTTACCGGCATCTTGCGCTTTCGATCAATCTTCACACTAATAACCGATTGAGCACTTGTGTCGAACTCTAGCCACGCACCTCGTTTCGGGATTAACTTGGCCCCAAACCTACGTCGACCAGTCGAAGGATCAATTTCCGCCGAGAAATACACCCCAGGAGAACGAACAAGCTGACTGACAACCACACGCTCAGCACCGTTATAGATGAATGTCCCTAGACGGGTCATACGTGGGAAATCCCCCATGTACACGTCCATCTCCTTGATCTCACCTGACTGCTTGTTGTGGAGACGGGCCTTTACACGTAACGGAGCTTGGAAGGTTCGGTCTTGATCCCGGCATTCCTCTTCGTTGTACTTTGGTGGATCAAAGGGATCCTTAGGGACCTCGAAATGCAGCTCCAAATTTTTTCCAGTGAAGTCCTGAATCGGCGAGATTTCAGCGAACAACTCCTTCAGGTACTCGGTTTCAAACCTGGAATAAGACTCAAGCTGAGATGCCACCATATGTGCCATCTGCACCGTTGTCGGAGTATGACCATAGTCACGCTCTGAGAGGCCATTCGCCACACCGTTTGATGTCATAGACCAGCTACTCCTTGGAACCTTGAAGTACTCATGTACATGTATTTGCAAGAACCTTGAGGCTGAAAGCCCCAATTAAACAATTCGATTACTAGATACTTTTCACTAAGCCCTCTTGCAACCTTCAAGTCAGACGGCTCTTAAAAAAAAGACAATAATGATTAGCACCCTCTCGCAATTCAAGAACCCCCTCTAAACACAGCAAAACCCCAGCTGGACACATCCAGCCGGGTGAACTAGCTATTTGCGCGCTCTCAGCCGCGCGATTTATTGGGGCTCCACCACAGGGACACTATAGCAGGAACCTAAATAACCGAACAAAGATAGATCCAAGAATATCTTCCCTTTCCATTTTCCATTGGAAAACACTCAATTATTAGCCCAACTTTCCATCAAGCACGCGTCCACCTAAAACATGGAAATGCACATGATGCACACTTTGGGCACCGTCAGGTCCGTGGTTAGTCACGATTCGATATCCGGCACGAGCAAGCCCTTCAGCCTCGGCTACGTCCACACAAACATCCAACAACCGTCCGAGCATCGCTGGAGCATCACCCATACTATTGACACTGACAATATGCTTCCGAGGCACGACCAACAAATGCACTGGTGCCTGCGCGTTGACATCCCGAAAAGCAACCACGTCCTTGCTTTCGTAAACCATATCACTGGGTATATCACCGCGTTGAATAGCACAAAAAACACAGCCTCCATTTTCCTGTTGCTGGTTCATGAACCATCCTCTCCTGCCGAGGACATCTCCATACCTCTATGAAACACCATCGCTCGCCAGTCGCCGTCAGATAGAGACCGAGAACTCTTCAACCCATAGTCCATCGCACGGGAAGCCACCTCCTGAAATCTTTCGTCAAGCACTCCACTTAAGATCACCGTCCCGCCAGACCGTACTAGTTGCGCATATGCACTCATAAGCCGGACATGCACCGAGGCCACAATATTTGCGACCACTAAATCAACACAGTGGGATCTTGGAATCCGTTCGCTAGGAACGCACAGCCGCACCAAATCATCAACACTGTTTCTTTTGATGTTTGACTCGGCCACACTGCCAACTTGTTGATCGCTGTCATAAGCAATTACTCGAGAAGCTCCAAGCCGAGCAGCTGCAATCGCAAGCACACCAGAGCCGGTCCCTATGTCAGCCACAGAAAGCCCGGGTTCCATTAGCTGCTCAAGCAGCTTGAGCGCCAGTTGAGTCGTAGGATGATGGCCGGTCCCAAAAGCTGCACCAGGATCGAGAATCACTGGTAGGCGGCCACCGCTTTCTATAACTTCCTCCTGCCAGGCCGGGACAATCATTAATTTAGACCCAATCGGAATCGCCTGATAAAACTCCCGCCATTTACTCATGTACTCATCGCGATGAACATTCGACTTGGTGAGAACTCCGACGACGCCTTCACTTGCCAACCTAAAACAATCAATAGCCCTGCTAAGTTCCGAACAGGTGGCGGCCTGATCTGACCCAGGAGCTACAAACGCTCGAACTGTTATCGAAAAAGAGTCAGCCTCCGTCGCCGAGCACACCTTCTCAATGGCAAATGCCGACCCTACATATTTATTGAGGCCTGCGGTTAAATCGTCGACAACATCTGGCACAACGGCAACACTGAACTCAACCCAACTATCTCTCACCGAAATGCCGAACGGACCTTTTCAGCAAAAGTCCGACCGTCGGTATCGCTACCAGCAGGTAGTGTCTCGCCCAACTCCTTCATTAATCGGCGCTGTTCGCGGCTCAATTTTGTAGGCGTGCGCACATGCACAAAAAGATAATGATCACCACGACCAGAACTCCTGAATTTCGGAACTCCCTTTCCACGAAGGCGTATTGCAGAACCTGCCTGCGTCCCTGACGGGATCGATACAGCACCCATACCGTCGACCGTTTGAACGTTTACCTTCGTACCAAGAGCGGCCTCGGAAACGTTGATTAACACGTTGCTCACGATATTGTCCCCGTCACGCTCAAGAATTTCATGGGCCTTAACGTTAATTGCGATATAAAGATCGCCTGGCCTTCCACCTCGCAATCCATGATCGCCCTCCCCACTTAGCCGCAACTCGGTACCATCCTGAAGGCCGGCTGGAATTTTCACGCTCCTCTCAGCCTCAACCCGTAAGAGTCCGTTTCCTGTGCAATCCGGACACTTACTCTCCACAACTTGACCCGATCCTCCGCATGAATCACATGTGGCCACATTGACGAACTGGCCGAATATAGAGCGCTGCGCCCGTTGCACTTGACCACTACCCTTACAACCCGAACAGGTGGTCGGACGCGTCCCGGGAGCAGCTCCTGCACCGCCGCAGGTTCCACACGGCTCCAATCGTCGGTACGAAATATGCTTCTCGGTCCCGAACACCGCATCTAAGAATTCAAGATCGATTACTACACGAGTGTCGTCACCAGATTGCCCAGCTTGACCACGCTGCCCGCGGCCACCACCGAAAAAGGCATCAAAAACATCCCCTATACCACCGAAGTCATCAAAGCCCACACCGAACGGAGACCCAGGACCTGCATGACCAAACTGATCGTAGTGGGAACGCTTTTCAGAGTCACTAAGCACCTCATAAGCCTCATTGATCTGTTTAAATCGAGCCTCAGCATCAGGTTCCTTACTAACATCGGGGTGATGCCGGCGAGCCAGATCACGAAACGCCTTTCGAATAGCCTCTGACGAAGCCATCCGATCCACACCCAATACATCGTAATAATCTGGCTTAGTACTCACGTCCCTTCGCCGAGATCAACACCAGCGTCTAGCCCCATCACCTCACCCTGCGACTCGGATTCATCGACGACTTTAGGACCTGCTTTCACAAGCACAGGCCTTAAAACTCGATCGTGCATACGGTAGCCCTGCTGGACAACTTCCAACACCGAGTCAGCCTCATCTCCATCCGTAACCACAACTTCGTGAACCTCGATATCAACATCGTCACCGATTTCCGTCCGGATCACAGTAACGCCCCAAGCCTCTAAGGCTCCGCGCAATTGCGCTTGTATGAGCGCCACCCCATCAATCCATGTAAGTGACCGCAAGTCAGCCGGGAGCGATGCAAATGCCCGCTCAAAACCGTCGAGCACACGAAGAACCTCAAAAGCCATCGCCTGATTAGCATATTGCGCAACGTCGGAAGCTTTCATTTCCGCGCGACGTTTAACATTCGCTAGATCAGCCTGCGAACGGGTTAGTCGATTAAGCACGTCCTGATGACGAGCTTCTAACTTCTCAAGACGCTCACGCAGTTCTTCCGGATCGCCAGGCTTCTCAGCCGGCACCGATTCTTCCTTGTCAAATTCCAAGCTGTCTTCATCGGAAGATTGCGAGCGACGATCCGTGACCTTGACTTCCAATGTTTCGTCCGTATTTTCCAAATTCTCCTCGCCGAACATGAGCGTAGCGAGCTCCTTTCCTCTACGTGAACCTCAGCGATCGTCTACAAGGATACTTGCCACCCCTGAGTTTCGTATGAAAGCAACCATGCACCAAGGTGCAGGCCTATCCAGGCCGGAATGAACGGGCCTCACCCCTCGAGACAGTAAAATCGATGCCCAGCAATACTCTTGAACCATCAAGGAGCTCAGCCCTCCACGGACCAACTGGAGCATCCTCAGGCAGCAAGAACCAAAACCCATACGTTCCCTCTTCACGTGCAAGTTGTGGGTCCGTTTCCGTAGTGGCTTGCAGAGAATCTCCTGCAAGCCACCGGATTCCAAGCCTGGAACCATCGGCAATATTGGAATACGTGACGGAAAGATTAACTTTCTCACCGGGATGAAAGTCAAAGGTTGGGTCAAAAGGCACACTTTTTTCATCCATTCCAAGTGCAAGAATCGCGCTGAGCACTCGTAGAGATTTCTTAGCACTCGGAGTGACCGGCAACGAAGCATCCGACATCGCTTCCCCTGTTGCTTGCGTCGCTGTGGACCCTTTAGCCTCTTCAGCGACCCCCGGAGAAGTCGAAGGCTCCACTGGAGTCGGTGTAGAGGCTGGAGTTGGTGTAGAGGCTGGAGTCGGTGTAGGGGCTGTAGTCGGCGTAGGGGCTGGAGTCGCTGTGGAGGCCACGGTAGCCGCACCCGGTGCACCACTTGGAGAAATAGCATCGCAACCAGACTGACCACGCGCCTCCCCATCAAGCAATGGAGCGAACAAACGAACACGGCTAGCCCCATCCTCGACGACCAACAAGCGACCATCCATCGTTACAAGTACATCAACAGGGAGGTCCACGCGCGTCTGCCGCGCTGGCCCACCTTCACACTCCAAACCCCCTCCACCTGCAACAGTTTCGATTGAACCGTCTAAAGAAACACGTCTGATTCGCCGATTGTTCCAATCGGCAACAAATATCGCGCCAGTCGAGTCCACCGCCACACCCTGTGGCCCGTTTAGCTCAGCATTGCGAGCCAGCCCGCCATCGCCTCCACTGCCCGCCGCACCCACACCAACAACAGTCTCTATGACACCATCGATTAAAATCCTGCGGATCCGGTTTCCGCCAAGTTCCGCGATCAAGAGATTACCTTCGGTGTCGATATCCAAATCAACGGGTTGATTAAGAGAAGCATCGACCGCCTGGCCGCCGTCTCCCGCACTAATCGCACGCCCGTTCCCAGCAACCGTCGTTATGACTCCACGAGGATCAATCTTACGCACCCGATGCGCAGCTCTTTCGGCAACAAACAAACTTCCACCGCCGTCAATTGCCATGCCCGCATTACCAGCTGTACGGGCGCTCACAGCAAGCCCACCGTCGCCGTGAACCCCTGGCTGTCCATCACCAAGAATCGTAGAGACTATCCCGCCCGAATCAATTTTCCTGACACGTTCAGGTTCCGAAACAAAAACAGCGCCCTTCTGATCCACTAACAACCTGCCCGGATTTGTAAAGATCGCCTCCCGGGCATCTCCACCATCACCACCATGACCTCGAATTCCAACACCAGCAAATCGTTCAATCACGCCATCGAGACGAACTCGATCAACACGATTAGCCATCGCACCGGCAATGTAGACCGTCCCGTCTGGCCCAACAGCAACTCCTCCAATATCAGAAAACCTGACATCACTAGCCTGTGCCATTTCACCTGACCATTCGGAGCTTCCACCGCCGGCGAAGGAAAACACACTTAGAGGGAGAGGAACCCGTAAAGGCACCGCCTGCCCCACCGGGGGTTCGTACAACACAGATAAGACTGGGGATTCCAGCTGGCCGGAACCGCCTATCCCCTGACCCGGAAAGCAACCGGACAAAGTGACACAGCCAGTGGCCGCAAAAACCCTAACCAAGCCTCTCCGGGAAACGCAGGCACCTTGCGCAATCGATTTACCTAGCATCGCCCCTCACGACCATCACAGCGGTTCGAAGCAATATCCGGAGATCAAACAAGATCGACCAGTTTTCCACGTAGTAAATGTCGAAACGTGTCCTTTCGCTAATCGAAGAGTCACCACGCTTTCCGTTGACCTGGGCCCAGCCAGTCATACCTGCTCGCTCACGATGACGGACCATGTATCGAGAAAACTCACTCCTAAATTGCGAAACATAGTCGGGTTGCTCTGGCCGAGGGCCCACCAGACTCATGTCACCCTTCACAACATTGATTAGCTGCGGGAGCTCGTCAATCCAATACCGTCGCAGAAACCGCCCAAAACGAGTCTGCCGCGGATCATCGTCCACCGTCCATGTTTGCCCATATTCGTCAGCACCATCGACCATTGTCCGATACTTCAAGATAGGAAATTCCCTGCCGTCTCGCCCCACTCGACGCTGCACATAAAAAGCCGGCCCCTTGGAGTCAACCTTGATAATCACGGCAATCAAAACCATTGGAATAGACGCCAAGGTGAGAAGGGCCATACCTACCACGATGTCCAACAAGCGTTTCGCCAAACGACTTAGGCCGCGAAGCCGAATTTCATTAACAGCTATGAGTGGAAGGCCCCGCACCCCGCCTTCGATCACAGGTGAAACCATCAGTTGAAACAAATCTGGTAGCAGCCAGACGTCAGCATAAGATGCCTCCGCATCAGCAAGAATCCCCAGGAGTCTTTCATGCGACAGGGATGGAATCGCAATCATTACCTTGTCAATTTCATGCTCGAGAATCGCGTTACCCAGAACATCCAACCGACCCAAAACACCCAAGTGTTGCCCAACGTCTGGAACCGAAGTCGCCAAGTCATCAAGAAAGCCCACAAGTTCGTACCGTCGGCTTGAATCACTCACTAGACGTCCAGCCAATTCCTGACCCTCGGCGCCGGCACCTACAATGAGAACACGCTGAACACCCAATCCCTTTAAGGCGATCATCCGCAGGATCACCGAAAGACTTGTCCGACCGACCACAACAAAAACTGCACCCAACAGACATGCAAGCAAGACAATCTCCCGGACAATTTCTATGCGATCAACGAAAACAAAGAATGTCCCTGCCACGGTCAAAACCGACCCGATAGCCACCATCCCCAAACCGCGGGCCATTCGATCAAGCAAGCCAGCCGTACGATAACGGGAATACAGTCCCAGCAAGAGCCCACCCATTACAGCCGACCCAAGGAAACAAAAAACCACTGGAACTAAGAACAGAAAACGGGCTGGTGCCGCGTCGCTAAACCACCCAAATCGATAACGGGTGTAATAGGCCAACGCTATCCCTAAGGACAACCCAATAAGATCCGTAAGCAAGGAAACCGCAGAGACCACCCCGCCCCAGTTCCTACGAACCCAAGTCATTTCCAAATCACCTCAAAAACCCAACCGACGAGGAAGCATCCGCCGAAACACCGCTGCCGCTCCAAAGAGAATAATCCCTACCGAAACGCTAGCCTTGAGAAAGGCCGGATCGGCACCATGGTGAGCGTGGTAGTAAATCCACATTGAACGGTAAAACTCAAACCGCGTGCGCACTAGCCTCTGCTGGGAAGATTTACGTTTGCGGTGACGAACTCGGGCTGATGGTACAAACAATGCTTTCCAGCCGCAGTCGACTAGACGTCGCTGCAAGTCAAGATCGTCCCCGTACATAAAATACCGAGGATCAAACCCTCCTATCTCTAGAAACGCCTCTCGCCTCACCAACAAGCATGCGCCGGACACAGCGTCCACAACATCCACCTCACGACCCTCCACCACAGGCTCGTTATATGGTCGAGCAACTAACTTCCCAAGAGCTCGGGACGCTCCTAGAAACCTGTGCATCGCATTAATAGGATTTGGAAAGTTTCGTCGTGCCGCAGGGTCCAAGTCGCCATCATCCAGATATAAGAATGGCCCAACCACCGCAACGTCCGACCGACAGATCAGGGCCTCGGCCAAAAGCTTTATTGAACCAGGCTCGGGCTCGGTGTCTGGATTGAGGAACAAAATCATCGGCGCCTGAGTCAGTTGCGCGCCAATGTTGTTAGCAGCGCCAAAACCTAGGTCAGTTGAACCTCTCACGGCCCGCACGTCACCACGATCAAGTAATGTTTGCCATGAGTCATCTCGAAACCCATTGTCCACAACGACAACCTCTATAGACAGTGACCCAGCCGCTGCCTTCAGCGCGTCCAGGCACCTCACAAGGAGCTCCCGAACGTCATACGTTGTAATTACAATTGCTAGATCTGGCCCAGCACTCATCGACGCGGCCTCCAACGAGTAGCCCCCAGAATAAACCCCGCCATCTTCGCCAAATCTCCAAGCACCCTCAAACAGGGGATCAGAGCAAGCACCTGCACTGAATTAGAACTTGAGGCTAAGCGAATCATTGTGGGTGCCCTTCGAAAGCTGCCGGAAAAATACACACACATCAGAACAACCAGTATGGCGAGCGAAACACCCGACCAGAGGCAAAGCAAGACAGCGCCAAATGCATACGAAGCAAACCTGATTAAATGCCTCGTCCAGAGCATTCCTGCTTGCCCATCACCTACCGCATAATTGAAATACTGACGAGCAAAAGCAGCGGGAGAACGCCGTGGCCTGAAGCCAACATCAGCCGATCTCACATGCAGAAAAAAGCCACCGGAAGCCCAAACAGCACGGTCAAGCCACAGATCTTCGCCGTGAGCAAGCCACTCTGGATAGCCGCCAACACGCTCAAGCCATGCCCTACGAAAAACAACCGAGCCACTACTCGGTGGATATCGTTCAGGCCGGGGTTGATGTGGGAGCGGTAAAACGACAGCTCCTAGTGCCGCCTCAAATGTCGTCTCAGGCGCAGCGACAACATACCCAAAAGCACCGGCAGCTGCCGGGTTAGATTCAAGCGCACTTACGAGAGATTGGAGCCAGTCCACCGACCTATGCAGGCCAGCGTCAGTAACTGCAATCACAGAGGCTTCGGTTTCAGCGATAGCCAAGTTTCGACCAGCCGCAATATTTGCGCCGACCACGCGCTTAACAACAAAGCGGTCGTCGCCCCTTGTAGCTTCGTGGAGCGCCTCTAAGGTGCCGTCGTCTGAACCTCCGTCAATGATCACAATCTGCTGGGCAAGAACCGACTGCGCTTTCAGGCTCTGGATAAGCTCCGAAACCTCCTCAACCTCATTTTTCACCGTGGCGCATACAGCAACCGTCACGAATGGCCGCTTTTCCGTGGAGCCCCAACACGGGCATACGCGTCAAGAATTAACGGCCTAAGCACCTCAACACTGTGAACTTGCTTTAGGTATTCAACTCCACGTGCTACTGCAGATTCGTACGCATCAGCATCAGTCACCAACCGAACCAACTCATTCGCAAAGCCTTCGGCTGTCACGGCCATCGACACTCCAATATCCGAGGCGGTCGGAAGTCCTACGTAACCGGACCCCCTAACAACCACAGGACGCTTGGCAGCTATCGCCGACAGCACCTTGTACGGAGCACCAGCAGCCACCGCCGTTGGCGACACTGCCACCCAGGCGCGTTGGTATTCCGAATCGATGTCGTCCACCGTACCTCCAATGGAAGCTTGAGGCGGCAGCCGACTCCTAATGTTCTCCGAGTCCGGACCTACAATCCGGAGTTGCGCCTCGGGAAGCTTCCGAAGCACCTTTTGCCATACGCAACAAAACAGCCAATCCGCAGCCAATACATTTGGCCGATAAAAGAAATTGGCAGCAAACAGAAATGTTGGACGGTCATTACGAGCCTCAGATTCCGACGTGGCTGCCTTGGGCAAAATCGGATGAGGAAGATGGACTACTGACTTTCCTCCAAGGGACTCAAAAGCGCTCTGATCTGACAATGATGAAGCCAACACCAAATCAGCGGTCTTCGCAAGCCAGGACTCAACCTTAGTTAAAAGACGTTTTTGACGCCGCGCCCACAGTCGCCTTGGCCCTCTGCCTACATTACTTAGATCGTGCTGGAGCTTCGATTCCACGTTATGAGCGTCATAGACAACGCATGGGCCGCTATGCTGCCCTGGGAATATAGATTTCACGTCGTGGACAAGCGGCGCCAGCTGCGCCTGTGCCACATGCACGACCTCATACCTATGCTGAGTTAGCAGCATCTGTACACGACCCCTCAGAGCCCAAGACGCATGTCGCACCAGCAAGTCAGGAACCCCATGACGCAAACCAACAGCGACACGGCGAGTGAGGGAAGGTTCCTTAGCAACGACCTCCACAATCCGCCCCAGCGAAGACGGCCTCGGCATCTCCGTCATATGAGGCGCTTTTAGCGTCACCAAATCAACGTCGTGTTCCGACGCCAACATTTCAAGAAGCAAGCCATTACGAATAGCAGCTCCATGCACTGGCGGCCATGGCAAAGCCGAGGTAACAGCGAGAATCTTCATGCGGCCATTTCGTACACAGCCATGGTCTCTTGGGCGGTCCGCGACCACGTGTAGCTCGAGGCTCTTATGAGACCACGCTTCCGAAGCTCACCTCTTAGTTGCGCGTCTTCAGCCACCTTGTCAATCGCCACTTTTATCGACTCAGGCTCTACCGGGTCCACAAACAACCCCGCATCACTAACAAGCTCTGGTAAAGCCCCTGCCATTGAGGCAACGACAGGCACACCTAGGGACATCGCCTCCAAAGCAGGAAGCCCAAAGCCCTCATCCAAAGATGCAGCGAGCAGAAACTCCGCATTCGAAAGCAAGGAATGCAAGACAGTGTCACTAACACACCCAACAAACCTGACACGATCGGAATTTCTACTAGCCCGAACACTTCGAACGATGTTGGCCCCTTTGTAACCGATTGCCCCCACCACCAGAAGCGTGCCGTAAGAAGAAAACCTCGATTCGCCAAACGCACGACTGGCAATCTCAATGTTTTTTCGAGGCTGAATCGTGCCTATGGTGATGGCATACGGAGTCGGCCAGAGTTGCTCCCGGTCAGGAAGATCATGACGTATCCCTGCCGCCTCAGGCACAACCGTAATCCTTTCAGAATCAGCAAGACGCCTGTCTAGTAGCAATGTCCGTACATGAGCGGACACTGCAATAACCTGTTCCGCTCGTCGAAGACTCTTGATTGCCTGGACATAGTGTTGTCGACTCTGCAATGAATGGGTTTCTGGATGACTAAGAAATGAAACATCGTGCACAGTCACAACAGAGGGCTTTTTCACTCCCGCGGGAACACCATGATCGGGAAAATGCACGACATCCATTGCCCGAATACCCGGGGAAAGCAAAACGCCTTCAACACCGCTTCGGATCGGAGCAATCACCCGTCGAATTGGAAGCGCTGGTTCTTTATTCAATCGATCCCGACGATCGACTAGCATCTGCACATCTACCGGAGCTTCCTGCTCCTGAGCGATGGCCGCTTGAAGATTCCATATATACCGCCCGATTCCAGCATGGTCATATCGAAGCATGCGGCCATCAATCGCCACTTTCTTCATTGAACATCACCTGGAGAGAGATCTAAAACGACGACAATCAGACCAACGACACCACCAAGTAAAAAAACCAAATGCGGGAAACTGACAATGTGATGATCGAAAAGTCCGGTCACAGAAAACGCAGTAAGCGAAGCAAGCAGTGGCCTCGCCAGTGGCTCCCGCTTAACTCGGACCAACAAAACACGGACAGTCGTCCCAATCAGTGCCAAATGAAACACCGCTGCACTAAGCCCCGCACGTTCGGCTAGCCAGAGCCACGCATTCGAAACCCCTATGAAGATATCCGGGTGAGGTGAAGCCCCATACCCCACACCAAACCAAGGAAACCTTCGTAAAACCCGAAAAGCTTCACGAATCTCCTCTACGCGGAGAGCAGAGGAGGGATCCGTCGCTGTAAACCCATCACGAAGTCGGGAAAACACCTCTACTGGTAAAACTGCGATGCAAAACGCGAGAAAGGCAGCAGCCATAACTGCAACTCGTGGCCGACCGACAGCTATCCATACCATCACTCCAACAGCCGCCGCCAGCCAACTCGATCTAGAGATGGTCAAGGCAAGTGCGACCACGACTAGAGCACAACCAAGCAACGGAAACACCGGAAATGAACCTCTCTCACGCAACCGGTAAATCAAAAAGGGCAGCCCTGCTGCCAAGGTAACTCCGAGAACATTAGGATCGACCATTAAACCGGTAGCCCGCTGTGTCACCTGGTCAGGCAAAAATCGAGCAATATCCGACACGGGATAACCAACAACCCCAAGACTCCCAAGAACACCTATCCCAGATTCTCCCAGCCAATAGAGGGTGATAGTGACCATCGATTGAAACACCGTTCCAATAGCCACTAGCGTCATGCACAATTGAACCGACCGACGGGAAGGACGCGCCATAGCCACCATCAATGGTGTCGCAGAGTACAAAGAAAGTTTTGCCGCAAACTGCCAGCTTTGCCACTCCAGTCGGCCTGAGTACGCAGCCACGCTCGCGAGGATCGGGCTCCCAATAGCTATAACAACAAGCACGATCAACCATCGCGGAACCAACCCAAAGTCATGTCGATTGAAGCGAGCAATCAAACCCACGAAGGCCCCTGCAAAAAAGACGTCGAGAATTGGCGGCTGTACACCCAATCTCTGCGGAACCACAAGAAAAGGGGCAAGAAGCCCTAAACATGTCGCAAGCGCCAGCCCATTTAGCGGCCGAGCGATGCTTAGCAGAAGGCCAATAATCGTTATCGACCCAACAATAACAACCAGCGGCTCTCGACTAGCCGCTAAAGCCCCCACAAGTATGGCTACCGCCACCAAGGCAACAACCGAATACCTGCCAATAAACATCGAGAACCTCAGCTCATGGCGGCCAAACGCAGTCAACCTACCGATCAGTCGCTACTCGAATCAGTATCCCCAACAACCGCAGCCTCTTCCGCGGCCCGCCAGGCGTCATATTGGGGTTTATCCACCAATTCACCACCATCTATCGTGTAATCGCCTGTGAAGGAACGACTTGTGTCAAATATCAGATGCAAATTAATCGTCTTGAAACTCTTGCCTCCAACAATATCCTTGTTGGCCGTGTAGTGAGAGGCCCCATCCCCAGATCCTTCAAACTCGGGTGACAGGTCGTTGTCAGGGTCGACTCGAACATCAATGATCTCATCAGCATATTTGCTTTTCACATAAAAATGCCACGCTGTATCCGTCGGCCCACCATCGTCGCCAGAGCCACTGCCACCGAAAATCCGCCGAAGAAACCCCATGTCATTCTCCTCCGCAAGCGTTACCGTTCGAGAATAGAGTCGATGTAGGCGTCCGAAGCTCTCCGAGCTTTCTGTCGGCCAAGACGTTTGCGCCACGCCTTAAACAAAAGCGGTATCGCAGCACATTGTCCAGCCAATGTCGCCCGCGCCGCTTGACCACGTATGCCCCGCAGCGCCTGACCACCAAGTTTAAGTTGTGCCCCAACCACGCGCCACCACGAACGTCTCCACACAAAAGTCGGCAAGTTCATAATGGCCACCAAGGGTCTATTCCTTGCTACTAAGTAGCTGGCCAGCACGCCACCCGCAGTGGCGCTTAGCCGATGCCGGACGATAGCGCCTGGAACATAAAGACACCGATGGCCGGCCAGCTGGGCACGCCAATCTAAATCCACATCCTCGCAATACATCACAAGATCCTCGTCAAACAAACCCACATCCTCAAAAAGTTCACGCCGATAAGCTGCGGCAGCCGCACAAGCACCAAAAACGCAACGTGACTCCAGGTACTCACCGCCATCTGGATCCCAAACACCACGATTCCCAGGAAGCCCCGACCTCGAGTAAGTGTCTCCAGCGGCGTGCAAACGAGACGGATCGTCATACAATCTAATCCGCGATGCGAGAAAACTAATCTCCGGTTTAGCCCGGAATGCATTGTCAAACTCCATGAGCCAATCGACATCAGGAACGGCATCGTTGTTCAGCAAGGCAATATACGGAGCGTTAGAAGATTCGATTCCTCGATTGAGCGCAACTGCAAGCCCCTTACGGCCTGGAAGCTCAATAACGACATCACGAGGTCTATTCCCACGTATCCATTCGACCGTATCGTCATCAGAAGAGTCATCAACAATAATGACCTCAAAACTTCGTAGAGATTGTCGATCAAGCGCGGTTAAAGCTTCCTCAAGTAGATGGCGACCGTTCCAAGTGGGAATTACAACGGACCAATCAGGAATCGTCGACAGCTCTCGATCACCCACCTCCGACTACTCAACCACAGCCCGAATATGGGAAGCCAGTGCTTCAGTCCACGGCCGCATCTCGACCCCTACTGACCTCGCCATTTCATTTGCCAATTCAGTGTTTTGGGGAACCGCCGCCGATCTAAGAAACTCATCACCGGATATTTCCTCCAAGGCCACGTCATCACGCCCTAGATTAGACAGCACAGCAGCAGCCCACCCATACCAACTCGTGGCACCTTCATTCACAAGGTGGTGCACGCCAAACGCGCCTGTTTCAGAAAGCTCAAGAATCCCATCGGCAAGATCTCCTGCGCATGTCGGATTCGCTACCTGATCACCAACATAGCGAAGAGGTCCATCCACAGAATCTACGTCCAATAATCGACTAACAAAATTGGTCCCCCAGCGGCTGTATAACCAACTAGTTCTAACTACATACAAGCGATCATGGACCTGTCGGGCCACCGTTTCTCCTTGAAGCTTCGTAGCTCCATAGGCATTTAATGGTGCCGCATCGTCGTACTCAAAATATGGACCAAGCTTCCGCCCATCGAATACATAGTTAGTGCTGACATAAACCATGGCAGCACCCACAACGGCCGCCGACCTTGCAACGTTCCACGTCCCTAGCACGTTGACACGATACGCCGCCCTCCGACGTTCCTCGCATCCGTTAACGTCAGTAGCTGCCGCTGTATGGATTACCAAACTAGGACGAGTTTCACCTATCGCACGATCAACTGCGCCCGCATCTGTTATGTCAACATGCCCACGGGCCAGAGCAACCACCGGAACGTTGTTACGTTCCAACCTGTATTCAAGCTCACGACCAAGCTGACCACCTGCCCCGGTTATAACCACCGGACCATCAGCCTTAAGAATCGGGCTCACCGTCCTCACCCATTAAAGCTACTGCGAACGCGGCAGTCGCGATTGAAACCGCAATTAGGCCGAGGTATTGGATCAAACCAAGTGCGCGTCCCATCGACACCAGGAGAACAAGGCCTATCAGTACAAATGCGAGAACCAGAAACGTAACAATGGCAGGCTGATCCCGAAGTTTGTGTAGGCTACCCATAGCACCTCTATTTATACCCATCCGCCAACAGAGCTCTGAGCGTTATCATAGCAATGCGGCATTTCTGTTCTATTTAGTTATATAAGGCGTTTCCAGTGTCGCCCACTTCAACTACAGCCCACCGGGTGTTCGTCTGGACTATCGGTTGCCAGATGAACCAGGCTGATACCGAACGCATCCAGCGTGAACTTTTCACTGCAGGGCACTGTGCTGCAGACACCTTGCAAGATGCAACCGCCGTTGTGGTAAACGGCTGCGCCGTCCGTGACAACGCCGACCGTAAAGTCTGGGGCATGCTAGGCATGCTCAAAGGTCTAAAAAAGAATAAGCCACACTTGATCGTAGGGCTCACCGGATGCACGGTACATGCTGACGCAAGCGAACTGGCGCCACACCTCCAACCAGTAGATGTGGCTTTCGACACACTCAATTCCGAACCTCTACTTTCCGCCCTTGCAAGAACCGCCCCCGCTGATTCGGACTTGTACGAAGATGTGGAAGCCTATAGAGACACTGCCATTGGATCACCGTGCCGCTTCGTGAATGTCATCTACGGCTGCGACAAGCGTTGCACTTACTGCATTGTGCCCTTTAGACGAGGAGCGCAACGGAGCCGCCCCATCAATGAGATAGTCCAAGAAATTTCTCAGCTTCGGGACACTGGAGCACGTGAGGTAACACTTCTGGGCCAAATCGTTAATGCGTATGGAGAAGACATGGGAGCCGAGAGCTTTCCTGACCTCTTGCAAGCTGTCGACCTTATCGAGGGTATCGAGCGAATTCGTTTCACTACCGCTCATCCACGATATATGACTCGACAGCTAGCAGAAGCAATTCGTGACATCCCGAGTGTCTGCGAAGAAATTAACCTTCCGGTGCAAGCCGGACACGACGTGACGCTGAAACGCATGGCTCGTGGGTACAGCGTGGGGTTTTATCGAGAGACCATCGACATGCTGCGTTCAGTGGTGCCTAACATCGCTCTGACAACCGACGTGATCGTTGGATTCTGCGGTGAGACGAAGGACCATTTTGAAGCATCGTTACGACTGATCAAAGAGCTGCAGTTTGACCAAGTCCACGTCGCGGCCTTTTCAAAACGTCACGGTACTATTGCTGCAAGATGGGAAGATGACGTCCCGGCCGAAGAAAAGATGGTTCGACTCCACGAGATCGAAAAAATCCAAAAGGACATAGCAGAGAACATAAATCGGCGATACATAGGATTGACGACCGATGTTTTGCTAGAAGAACTGGTGCCAAGCAAGGCCGAGATCACGGAATCACAATGGCGCGGTAGAACCCGCACAAACAAACTAGTTTTCTTACCCAACACCGAAGGCCTTTTTCCTGGCAAGACCCTCCCCATCCATATTGTTTCGGCGACCCCATGGTCACTCCGTGGCAACGCAACAGTTGCCACGATGACCTCTCGATAGATATATCGGTCGGTCATCGTGCAAGTCTCTCGAAGACATGCAATAGCGATGATTACAACCAGCTTGGCAGCCATGGCCTGTGCTGATGATGTACCCATCACCGTTAAGCCACGAACACAACCCTATTGGGAGCCTGCTTTCAAGCTGGTCGCCGGAGCGATTAAGACTCTTCGATCCCTTGAAATAAACACCCGGTCACTCAGCTCAAAGACACAATCTACAACCCAGTATGTGAGAGCCATCACTACTCAGTTCGACTCGATTGAACATCTTTCACAAAATTTGATCGCGTTACCAACACCTCCAGATTCCCGACTAGGCCATCATTATTTAGCCGATGCAATTGAAGGTTTAGTCGACATCATCCGAACAACCAAGCGCTATCAGGAATCGAGAGCACCGGAACTCCTAGTCCACATCATCACGTTGACCCAACGTTCTCGGGCATCCCTCACAAGCTTTGTCGAAAACCTACACGCGACTTCTCCAGGGATCGCCAGCGAAGGCTTTCGGCAAATGCTTCTGGATCTTGGGGAATTCCAGATCAACCCACACAGGGTGACCATGTTTGGAGTGTTCATTGGTGAATTTGCTGATGAGGTTGAAGCGAGAGCACGAATCGGATCACGGCTGGCGGAAATCCGCATGTCGCCAATGCACAAACAATGGGTGGAGGGAAGCAGGTTTCCCACCATTGATGCTGCCAACGCCGCGGCGCAGGAGTGGATATCCAATGGCTTCAAAGCAAGCATTGCAGAAGTTGTTGATCTTGATCTGAACCTAACGGAGACGCGACCGCCAGCGATCGGATCATGGACAGAACGCTCATGGGCTCGCCAAACGGAATTCGAGATATCAGACCTGGCTGTGGCAGAGCACGGCGATCTTGTCATTGCAATTGGACGAAGAGGTGACGTGGCCTCCTACGATATGGAGGGACACTCCAAATGGACCAACAACCTTGGAATCCCATTGGCTCACGTTACTATTGAACCGTCCGGGTCCTTAATCGCCGCATACGCGTTCGACCTGCTTCTACTTAACGCTGATGGCTCATATGTATGGCAACGGCCCGTAGCACTAGACAACAATCAAAAGCTTGACCAGGTGGTCTTTAGCAATGACGGAAAGACGCTTGTTGCAAGATCGACAAATGCGAGCGGTATGGGCCGTGTTTTCAAGCTCGATCGAACAGGACGATTGTGGGGCCCAACCAAAGATTATATTGCCGCACTCAGTGTTTCAATTGAACCAACCACGGGCGTCGTGGGCGTGGGATCATCAAAAAAGGGAGTTAACCAGGTTGTCACCATTACCCCCGATGGCGCCCTCAACCAAACTTTCGGAGTAGACGGGAAGCCACACAAAGTTCTCTTCGGCCAGAATGGAACACAGACTATCGTTGTGACCACCGATGGAATCCTGACATTCGACAGCACCGGAGGCACCGTACTTCACCGACTCGACTTTCCGACAACACACGCCTCCAGCACTCCTGACTCCGGCACTATCGTGCTTGCTGGGCACACAGGACTTGGCGCGTTCCGACCCGATGGCACAGAAGTGTGGAAAAAGATCCCGGTCGCGGCCCAAGACCTCGCATTGACCAAGGACTACGTGATTGCCCAAACAGACGAGCGAACCTTCCAAGTATTCCGGTCAGACGGATCAAGGCTAGGGAAGCTTTCGATGTCATCACCCATTACGGCCTTTGCCATGTCAAAATCCAACAACCTCTTTATTACTGCCAATAGAGACAGAACGATAGAAGCGTGGCAACTGCCAAACCGAATCACCAAACCTGATGGATTCGGATATTGACCATAATTTTGCAACCATCTTTGCGCATGCTCTTACCTAGATTCCTTCCCCTCCTCATTCCTCCATTACCCCGTCTTTTCACCCGGTTTGAAACTATGTTTGAGCTCTGAAAGACTGCGCCAAATCGTTCCGGAGCTTAACCGCCGTCTCAAACGCAGCTAGAAGGTCCAGGAATCGACCTAAGGCTGGAAGCTCCACAGAATCCTGGAGCTCCAGTGTCACAGCGCGTTGGGACGTGAGGGCACTAATATTGCCTCCTGACTGCTGGCGCCAGAGGCCATCATGGCTTTGACCAGCACCTCATACCATCCAGCAGCCTCTTTGGGCTCACGTAATACGTGAAGCGGCGGCGCTTCACGCAAAACGTCCACCATGCCGCCGCTTTCTGAACAACTCTCAACCGCGACGCCTCGCCATTGAGGACTTGACCAACCAGTACCCCTAGATATGAAATCGTTGGATTAAGAACTCTCATGGAAGTATCTGACGAGGCGATAAAGTTCTGAAAACTCCTAGTCCCTTCGGGCAAAGCCACCATCCCGGAAACGCGTTGTAGTCGAGCCTGAGGTGGAGATCTTGAGTCAGAAGGAAGACCGCCCTCCAGTCCGCGTATTGTGACTTCACGTTCCTCATAGAGAACTGGGCTATACACGTATTCCATCGTCTCTGAAACCAAAACAGAAGCCGGTGATGCCTTGGCAGCCGAAGACTCATTTGACGAAGAAGGCGGTAAAACTACCCCCTAGACCAATCACCACAAAAACAACGAGACCAGTCAGAAACCAAAACCAAATCCGTCTACGTATCAGACCCCTATTCACCCCCATCGTCGAACGCCCAGTATCCATCAACAACTGGAAATATTGAGCTCGGAAGAACCCGATGAGTTGGCGTACGTAATGTGTTGTCTTCAGCCGTGTGGGCTAACACCCACACGGGAAGAATGTTTACCTCGTCAAGCCTTCCGTTCCCACGGTCAAGCACCGCCCGGTGATACCCCTGAAACACCGGAAGTTCGAGGTCTTCGTGCACAGAATCAGCGCCAGTCATCTGCCCCAGAATTTTGTCGCAGTAATACGCGGAATCGGAAGTTCGCATCATGCGACCATATGCGCGACAAATCGATGGACGTGCCTCGTACACAGAACACCTACCGTTAACAAGAAATGGGCAGGGAGTGGCTTGATTTTCTAATGCCAAATTAATAGTTTTCAGATAGGTGTCTGTGGAATCGTCCTGATCCTTCAATGCCATCCAGGTCGGAAGAGATGTTCGGTCGTCCTCCAACATATTCTTTGCACGATCAACAACCGATCGCTGGGCCGAATCATCCATATGCTCAAGAATCCACCTATGCAAGATCTCCCATTCGGCATACCCCACCAGCACCTGTTGACTGCAACAATCCGAACAACCTTCAATGCAATGCATACACGCCGCGCTCGCATCGACAACCGTCGTAAGACGATCTAGAAGCGGGTAAACAAAGCCCGGCCCCGTGTGATCACCCAATTCAATAAACGCACGATCATAAGGATCCATGCAATTAAGAGGTTTCTGCCGGAGCAAAAACGCTGCACTCCAACCAAGCTACCAAGAGTCCCCGGGCACCCATGCGCAACCTGCTCCTTCTGCTATATTTCGAGGGATGCCCCGACGCACACTGCGACGGGCCCCTTTTAATGCAAGAGACACCACTCAAACACATATGACAAAAACCGTCATCCGACTAACCCCCAATAAGCACGACGAAGCACTAGATCTCTTGGATCATTGCTTCGAAGCATCACGCGTGTGGTTCGAGACCCATCAAAAAGCTGACCCGAACTGGGACATATCACAACAGTTTGTAATTGAGGATGCCCAGGGACTCATTGGTCATATTTGGATTGCCAACCGTGAGATGCGGTATGGGTCCGGCCTCATACCCATAGGCGGCATCGCAGATGTGGCTGTCCACAGCGACCACCGCCACCAAGGAAATGCAGCAAAGCTACTGGACGCAGCAATCGACTATATGGATACGAGGCAGCAGTCTCTTTCTCTTCTAAGCACCAGTTTTCCCGAGGTATATACAAAAAAGGGTTGGCACTGCATACCAACATCGCGAGTCGTAGCTGAATTCCCATCCGGCGACATCGAGTCGGCAGGAGGTCGGGTGGTACGGCCATTCACACCCGAGGATCTGCCTGACGTGCAAGCCGCATACAACAGCTTGGTTGCTGATCGAGTCGGACCACTTACACGTAGCGACGAATACTGGCTTGCAATGACCACTTGGTTGCCAACAGGCAGGCTCGGTCTCGATGTCTACTTTGACGTCCTGACCCACGTAAACACGGTAGTTGGATATTCGCTCACCGGACTCAATAATGACTCGTTTTACATTCTCGATGCTGGCATCGAATACGAAGACCTTGCACTGCCCCTATTAAATACATGGCGCACCCGCGCCAAAAAGCGTGGCGTTTCAAAGATAACTGGCTTGGTACATCCAAGCTCAGAGATTTTCAACTTCCTGCGTAAAAACGCCTCCGCCGAGCTGGAAGAATCCAACAAATTGATGGTCCGGCTAAACTCACTTAAGGGCGCCTTGATTGCAGCAACACCAGAATTGATTCGTAGAAGGCGCCGGGCAGCTCCGCTCCCAGGGCCCACCTTTGTGTTGGAGGTTGATGGTCAAGCAGTACGTGTTGAAACACCTATGGCCGACGTAATAATCGGAGAACCACAAGGTGAAGAAACCGTGGTCAAGATGACCGCCAGCCAGTTCCTAAACCTGTTCTTAGGAGTTGACGCCCAGCATGAAGGTCTCAAACAAATCAGTGCACCTCCTCATATAGAAGTCTATTTGCAGCGACTGTTCCCTGATTCACCGTTTTCATTCTGGATGGCCGATGGGTTTTGACCCCATCAATCCAAGGTCGGGATGCTAAACAACTCAAAGGATTTTGCGGCCACTTGCGCGAGAGGTTGCAAGACGCTGGGAGTGGCCGCGAGAACACTTCCCCAAACCTGTTAACCCGTCCACACGGGGGCTGATCAAGGGGGTGACTTCATGTCACCCGATGTGAGCCAAAACGAGCCGAATGTGGACAAGAATATGGACAAGAGCCGTTCGGAAAGAGGTTTTACTGGTATGAGAATGACAACAGGCACCATATGCGACTTAGATGGCATCGTCGCCCATCAAGCCTCGTATGAGCCCCCAGTCGAGATCCTCGCCCAAACATCACGACTCCATGTCACCGTTTGCAAGCAGGACCCACTGTTACTCGTCTAAAGACCGGATCAAAGCAGCCGTCTCTTCAACCGCAATCTGGAAGTACTGACGACCCAGTTCTTCGGTAGCAATCGAAGCGTCATCGCTGAGACCCGTGATCCGAGCACCCGGAAACGACCCGTACCGGATATCCGACACATTTGAACTGCGCGGAGGAAGAGGCGATAGCAGGCTCTGCGGGTTCCTCGGATCATCCCGATCCGCATCCTTCACCGGAACCAGGTCCGATCGAACTAGTTCGGAATCGAGATGCAACATTAATGCCGTCTCGAAATCCCCTCCATGACCTGGCACATTTACCGGACGAGCAGCCTCCACAGCTTCAAGCCTCGGCCTAGCGATATCCCAGTAGGCCGCAGCAGCAACCCGAGCATCAGGATTCGCCAACACAAAGTCACGCGCAACCTGTTGAATAAGGAGAATGTTGCCTCCATGGCCGTTAAGAATAAGAATCCGACGAAACCCAGACAACGCCAAGCTCTCAACCACCTCATACAACACCTGGCTAAACGTCCCGCTCCTCAGCGATAGCACACCTGGAAACGGTCGGTGGTGATCAGAACTTCCGAAGTGCAACGGAGGACTCACAATCACATCAACTTCACCTGCCGCCTCAGCCGCTCCACGGGCAACTGCCATACAGCACATGGTGTCTAAACCCACAGGATTATGCGGACCGTGCTGCTCAATCGCAGCAGTTGGCATTATCGCGACTGCTGACGGAGCACGATCACCAATCTCGTCACGATTAAGTCGCTCAAGGGCGGTGTATGCCATAACTGACTCCACATGCAGACGGGACACCAATCGTGCCTGCCTCGCTTAGACCGCGCAAGACCCTTGCCGATACTGTGGGCCTTACGCGACGAGCTTCCACACCCCAAAAAGGCCTACGCTTCGACGGTCTCCTCGTTAACACCAGTGGCGACACCCATAGGATCACCATCAAGAGTGGCCACAAAAGTGAACTCGTCCTGGGAAACATCAACGGTAACGAGACAACCAGACTTGCATTGTCCCTCGAGCAGCATTCGGGCTATAACATTCTCAATCTCACGCTGAATTGTCCGGCGCAACGGACGTGCCCCATAATTAGGGTCCCAACCAATTGCCAGCACACGGTCTTTTGCAGCTGTGGTGAGCTCCACACCGATGCCTTGATCCCCAAGCCGAACAGCGAGTTGTGAAGCCATAAGATCTACGACCTCACGAAGCTGAGGCTGCGTGAGCGAATGAAAAATGATGATTTCGTCTATTCGATTTAGAAACTCCGGACGAAACTGCTTCCTTAAATCAGTCATTAGACGTGACCTCATGTCACGATAGTCACGTTCTTCAGCCTCTTCGTCGTCAGCCGAAACCACGCCAAATCCGAGTTTATTTTCACGACGGATATGCTGTGCACCAACATTGGAGGTCATAATGATGATCGTGTTCGAGAAGTTGACAGTCCGACCATGCCCATCGGTCATCCTCCCGTCATCCAACGCCTGTAATAGCACGTTAAAAACTTCGGGATGCGCCTTTTCAATCTCGTCAAACAAGACTACTTGATAGGGCCGACGCCGTATCTTTTCAGTGAGCTGAGCTGCGTCGTCATACCCAACATAACCCGGTGGAGCGCCAATTAAACGACTGACAGTGTGTCGCTCCCCATATTCCGACATATCAACTCGAAGAATCGCCTCCTCGTCGTCAAACATAAACTCTGCTAATGCCCGAGCTAATTCAGTCTTTCCGACTCCTGTTGGGCCCAAGAAAATAAATGATCCTATAGGTCGAGAAGGATCACCTATTCCGCTTCGAGAGCGCCTAATAGCATCGGCCACCGCCATCACGGCCTCATTCTGATTGACAATCCGACTGTGAAGAGAATCTTCCATCCCCAGCAATCGCTCAGCCTCTTCCATAAACATTCGAGTCGCTGGAACACCGGTAATACTGGAAACAACCTGAGCTATGTCCTCTGGCCCCACGACTTCATCAAGCTCCTGTTCAGCAAGCCATTTTTTTCTGGCACTTTCAAGCTTGGACTCATTTTGAAGGACTTCAGATTTCACCGTAGCTGCCCGTTCGTAATCACGTTGCCTCCACGCTTCTTCTTCCTCGGCCCGTAGTGTTTCGATCACTTGCATCGCATCGCGCAACTCGGGCGGAGCATCAAAAATATCCACCCGTACTTTTGCAGACGCCTCGTCAATCAAGTCGATGGCCTTGTCAGGAAGAAAGCGTTCAGTTAGGTACCGGTCAGCAAGTTCGGCCGCGGCTTGCAAAGCTTCGTCACTGATCTTGAGTTTATGATGCGACTCATAGCGATCCCGAATACCCGCCAACACCTGTACTGTCTCCTCAACGCTAGGAGCATCGACGTAAACCGACTGGAATCTTCGAGCAAGAGCCTTATCACGCTCGACATGTTGCCGGTATTCGTCCAGTGTAGTTGCACCAATCGCCTGCAACTCTCCGCGCGCTAGAGCTGGTTTCAACATTGTCGATGCGTCAATCGCCCCCTCAGCTGCCCCCGCTCCTACGGCCTGATGAAGCTCGTCAAAAAACAAGATAATCTGACCCTCTGCCGCGCGAACCTCGTTAATCACCGCCTTTAAACGCTCTTCAAACTCTCCGCGAAACTTGGATCCTGCCAACATTGCTCCCATGTCTATGGATAGCACCTCACGTCCCCGCAACAACTCAGGAACATCGTCAGAGGCGATGCGCTGTGCAAGACCTTCAACAATAGCGGTCTTACCCACACCAGGTTCTCCGATCAAAGCCGGATTATTCTTCGTGCGTCTCGCAAGGACTTGCACAACACGTTTGATCTCTTGTTCTCGACCGATCACCGGATCAAGTTCATTGCGGCGAGCCAAATTCGTCAAATTGACACTGTATTTTTCGAGGACCTCATAGCGACTTTCAGCGCTTGGCGTCGAGGAGCGCTGAGCTCCCCTAATTTCACGAAGCGCCCTATAAACCCCTTCCGCATCAACACCCATCGACCGCAACACCCGCCCCGCTTCAGTAGTCTGTGATTTCGAGATCGCGAGAAGGAGGTGTTCATTGCCTACATATTCATCACCCAACCGATCCGCTTCTTCTCCTGCCGATTTCATGATCTCAACGGTCTGAGGCGTCACGAACATCTGGCCCTGAGCAACTGAGCCTTCCTCCTGTTCAGAAACGAGTCGGGGCTTGGAACCAAGAATTCGGATGACTTCACCGCGGGCCAAGTCCGGCGACACCCGAAGTCGCTGCAGGATTCGAACAGCCAGAGAGTCGTTCTCATCTAGTAACGCTAACAATACATGCTCAGCATCCAACTGATTGTGGTCACGTTCGAGCATGATCGACTGTGCTCGTTGAATGGATTCCTGAGCTTTTTCAGTAAACTTCTCAAAATTCATCATGGTCTATCCGGCTCCTCTCGGGAACGCGGTGCCGGCTCTCGGGTCATCCTCTGCAACGCGCTTCTCAAACGTTCGACTTCACCTTCATATCGTGTCCGCATACGACCCACCTGACGCCGATGCTCAGCACGCTGAGACTCGTACCGATCCCGCATATTCAAAATCACTTCTACACCAGCCAGATTGACCCCAAGCTCACCCGTGAGACGTTGGATAAGCCGCACGCGGTCAATATCGATCTGAGAGAACATCCGAACATTCCCTCGCGATCGACTGGGCAACAAAAGGCCGATCCGTTCGTAGTGGCGCAAGGTTTGCGGATGCACCTCCGTCATTTCTGCGACAACCCCAATGAAATAAACCGGTCGGGAACGCATCTCATCGGTAACCGGTCTTTCTTCCCCGGGATCATCGAAAACCATGTCAGGTCGCCTTCACGCCAACTGTGCTATCACCACGCAGTTCAGCAAGCTCTCGAAAAAGGTCACGTTCGCGCGCAGTCAGATTCTTCGGTAATCGAACAACAATACGCACGACCATGTCACCCTTTCCACGCCCGTCTGGAAGCGGAAAGCCTTGTCCCCGGAGCCGCAACCTGGTTCCATCCCCCGTTTCTGGTGGGACACGCATAGACAAATTCTTACCCTCCAGTGTCGGGACAAGCACCTCCCCACCCAGCATTGCCTCTGTCAGTCCGAGAGCAACTTGGATCGTGAGGTCATTACCATTTCGACCAAAGCGGGAATCGTCCATGGTCTTGACTTTGAGAAACAAATCGCCCCGCGAGCCATCCGGTCGGACAGAACCTTCACCAGCAACCCGTAATCGCTGTCCATCCCGAACTCCTGCAGGAATAGTCACGTTAATACGTCGCTGGCCAACGGCACCATCGTGCTTCGGCAGGCGAATAGTGAATGCTCGACGGCCACCACTCATAACC